>Ga0308157_10002571_pt1 | contig 29190 bp, 24 predicted proteins | sample PhyBR1_FD_201035 | JGI IMG/M metagenome (GOLD analysis project Ga0308157, IMG submission 201035) | Phyllosphere microbial communities from UC Gill Tract Community Farm, Albany, California, United States - DLSLB.R1 | ecosystem: Host-associated > Plants > Phyllosphere > Unclassified | place: USA...
ATGTTGCACCGGATCAGGTGTTGTACGCGCAACAGGCGCAGCATCGTCTGGTGGCGGCGCAACGTGGTGCGTCCGCTGCAGCGGTTGAGTTGTCCCTCCAGTGGTTGTTGCCGCTCCAGCAGGATGTCGCGCAGCACCGACATGCCATCCAGCAGCGCGGTCCTGTCCTGCGCGTCACGGAATGTACGTGGCCTGGCCACGTGCAGGATGGCACGCGCCAGCTCGTGATCGCAGTCGATCTCGCGGGGAATCAGGTGGCTGGTTGTCGTTGCGGTTGCGCGTGGCAGCGTGTCCCAGAACGCCGCAGGCGCCGCGATGCACAGCCACCAGGAGGAATTGCGGCTGACATGCCGCAGGCCACCGTCCAGCCATAGTTGCAGATGGTGTGCGGCGAGCTGCCAGGGGGCATCGCCGGTGCTGACTTCCAGCAGCCCTGTCAGTACCAGGGTGACGCTTATCCAGCCTGCAGGCACCAGCAGGCGGGTGCCGCGCCCGTGGCCGCTGACGGCATGCACGCCGTCATTGCCCGGGCCGGACAGGTCCAATGTCTGCGAGCCGTGAATGGAGTGGTGTTCTATTCCCACATCTCGTCCTTTACAGGGGCAAGCTGGTAGCACGGACAGCTTGAGAACATTGATCGGACACAGTACGTCTGCGTGGCGAAACATCGCATGCCACCTTCGGCAATCGCAACGGGAATGAAAATTTCACTGTTGCTGGAATCACGCCAAAAAAAACCCGGCCATGGCCGGGTAGGTTCAGGGTGGACCTTCGTGCCCATTGCGCCTGGGCTGAGCAGGGTCGGGCTCGGCAGAGAGAGTGTTTGCAAGCCCCTGAACGAGGCCTATGCTCGACCATGGGTTGGCCGGATTGCATGCGTATCCGTGCACTTGAATTGTCCGAAATTGCGATTTCATCCTGAACCGTTGCCGCTGGTCGTAATCGTCGAGGCTTGTCGATGCATGCTGAATACGCACGGGCGCTGCAGTGCCTTGAAGAGGGTCATTTCACCGACGCGGTGCAGTCGATGCGTCGGGTACTCGCCGCCATGCCGACCTTCGCTGCAGGCATGGAACTGCTTGCCATGGCATTGGCGCAACTAGGCGAGCTGGACGAGGCGCGCGGCTGGTTCGAGCGCGCCGCGCGGATGCAGTCCGGATCTGCAGGCGCTTGGATCAACCTAGGCAACATATGCCTGGAATGCGGTGACGCTACCGCGGCGGAAGCCGCGTTCAAGCAGGCCCGTGCACTGGGCGCCGACGATGTGCCCTGGTTTTTGGGGTATGGCTTGTCCCTGCTGGGGCAGGCGCGCTTCGTCGAGGCCAGGGGGCTCCTGCAAACGGCCTTTGCAAGGGAGCCACATGCTGCCGACGTGCGGCTGGCATTGGCCCAGTGTCTGGCCGAGCTGGAAGAGTATGAAGCGCTTGGAGCCTGCCTTGAAGGTTTGCAGCAGGCGACGTTGAACCGAACGCAACGGCAGGTCCTTGCCTGGTTGTTGGCGCAGGCTGGAAATGATGAAGCCGCTGAGTGCCTGTACCGCAACCTGTTGGAAGTTGGTGATTGCGCGGAGGCCCGCGTTCCATTTGCGCTGTTGCTGGAGCGATTGAACCGGGTACAGGAGGCTGATGAGGTACTGCGCGGGATTGGCGCTGACAGCGCTGGCATCGACCAGCCGATGTTGGCCTTGGCGACGGCGCGCGTGCTGCGCCGCCAGGGTCAGTACGGTGAGGCGATCAACCGCTTGAGTGCGGCCTTGCAGCCGGCGCGGCAACCCTCCATGCAGGCACAGCTGCAGTACGAGCTTGCACGCAACCATGACCGGATCGGCGAGGTTGACGAGACGATGGGGGCGTTGCACGCGGCGCATGCGGCAGCGGCACTGGCGTTTGGCCAACGCTGGCCCGATGCACGCGCCCCCGCCGTACTTGACTGGCTGCAGCAGCGCCTGCATGAACCCCTCCAACAGGCCTGCGCGACAGCAGGAGTGGAGCCGCGTGGGGTGCAGGATCCAATCTTCCTGGTTGGGTTCCCGCGCTCGGGAACGACCTTGCTCGAACGCATACTGGCTGCGCATACGCAATTGGACGTGCTCGAGGAGCGCCCCGCGCTGGAACGGGTGATCGCGGCCTTGCGTTGCTCCGATGCGTGGTGCGGCGAGGACCTGGGTGCAGGCCTTTCCTCGCTCGGTACCGGCCGGATCGACGCGGCCAGGCAGCACTATTGGGACGAAGTCAGCCGCCATGTGGTTGCGCGCGGGCGCTTGGTCGACAAATACCCGCTGACAATGACACGTCTGCCTTATGCCGCCTGCCTGTTTCCGCAGGCGGATTGGCTGTTGTTGCTGCGCCACCCCTGCGATTGCGTGCTCAGCTGTTACATGCAGGCCTTCGGTACCAATGGCGGTGCGTTGGCATTCAGTTCACTGGAGTCCACCGCGCAGACCTACGCGACGATCATGCAGTGGTGGCATGAGCAACTCGCGTTGGCGCCGGTCCGTCTGCATGTCCTGCGCTACGAGGACCTGGTCGCGGACCTGCCACGGTGCTTAGCCGCGTTGATGGACTTCCTTGGCCTGCCGGTGCAGCCATCGCAGTTCGCATTCCACGCGCATGCCAGTGCGCGCAGCAGCCGCATCACCACCCCGAGTTATGCGCAGGTCGTGCAGCCGCTCAATGACAGGGCGGTGGGCAGGTGGCGCGCTTACCGCGGCCATTTCAGCGAGCAGACGCTAGCGCTGCTTGCTCCTTGGGTAGAGCGTTTTGGCTACACGCTGGATTGAGGCTGCGGAAACCTGAGGTAAGTCGACAGGATGTACTTGTCCTGCAGCGGCGACGCCTGGCCCTGGTGGGCATACATCCAGTACGGCGGGAACATCAGCAGTCGTCCGGCGGCCGGGGCCACGCCGGTCTGCAGGCCGGGGAACCAGGTCTGGCCGCCCGTCTCCACATCGTTCAGGTACCAGAGAAACACCAGATAGCGATCACAGACTTCATTGATCGAGTCGAAGTGGGTCTGGAACTTCTCTTCGTCGCCCGCGCGGTAACGCTTGATGATCAGCGGGCTGAGCAAGGGGCTGTCGGGGATGGCGATGGGCAGGCCGACGTCGGCGTTGTAGCGCTGCAGTGATTGGCTGACCAGTTGGCGGAAGAATCCAAGGAAGCCGGCGTCGGAGAGCCTGCTGACATCCAGCTCGGTCCAGGCGCTTTGTTCAAGCCCGGCACGTATGCCGCGACCATTGCGTTGCTGGAAGCGGGCCAGGGTGTTGAAGGATTCAACCAGCTTGGCGCACAGCTCGGGCGGCAGGCTGTTGTCGTAGGTGCGGATGTAGTGGCGCAGGTCACTGCCGTGAACATCCGCCGCGGCCGGGGCCGCGGCGGATGCAGGAGCCATGGCAGCTGGATCAGAAGCGGGCAGTCCAGCGCATCCAGTAGAAACGACCGATTGCATCGTAGGTCCGCATGTCCGTCGAGGCGTTGAAGCCAGAATAGATCAACGGCGGCTGGCGGTCAGTAAGGTTGCGCACGCCGATCTGGATCGAGCTGTTGTTCAGGTCCTCGAAGCGGTAGCCGATCTGCAGGTCGGTCTGGGTGAAGGACGGTACCCGGCGCTTGGCCACGTAACCGGGCTCGGTGACATCGGCGACGTCGGGCGATTCATACACGTGGTGCACGTAGCGGGTGGTGAGGCTGGCGCTGAGGTTGCCACGTGACCAGGACAGGTCATTCAATGCGCGCCAGCGGGCCATGTTGCCGAAGCCCGAGGAGGCATTGTCGACGAAGGTTCCCGCCAGACCTGTGCTCTGCGGAATGCCCGGGAAGGCACCCACGTTGCTGCTTGGGTCCCCGGACAACAGCTGTACGTCGTACTGTGCCAGGTAGGTGGTATCCAGGTTCCAGCTGAACTTGCCCCATGCACCTTCGGGGAACATGTAACGGAAACCGAGATCCATGCCTGACGTCTTCAACGTGCCGAAGTTGCCGGTGACGTTGGTCATCTGCGCCACGTCGCCTGCACTGTCGCGGACGAAGGTGTCGCAGAAGCGGCCGAAGTTGAAGCACTGGTTGAGCAGCACGTTCTCGGGCAGGTTGGTGATGAATTTCTCCAGGTTCACGCGCCAGTAGTCGGCGGTGACGCTGAAGCCTTCCAGCCAGCCAGGGCTGTAGACGAAGCCATAAGTGAGCACGTCGCCTTCTTCCGGCACCAGGCCGGCATTGGCGACCTGGAACGAGGTCACCTGGTTGTTGCTCTGGCGGAACGAACCATCGGTTGGCACGCCGGCGCAGGCAGTCGGGTTGCCGCCGGTGTAACCGTTGCAAGGATCGGTGTACGTGCTGGCACTGGGGACCGTCGGTGCGTAGAGATCGCCGATGGTCGGCGCGCGGAACACGTCGGCATAGGTGGCGCGCACCAGCAGGTCGGAGAACGGCTTCCATTCCACGCCGATCTTCGAGTTGGTGGTCCCTCCGAAGTTGGAGTAGTCCGAATAGCGTGTGCCCAGCGAGACATTCAGCTTCTCGGCGAACGGCACATCGGACAGCAACGGCAGCAGTGCTTCGGCATAGATTTCGTTGACATCGAACTTGCCGGAGATGTCGCCGAACGTACAGGCTTCCTGGGTGATCAGGCAGACCGTTTCACCGGGCGGGATGATGGTCAGGAAGTCACTGCTGGAGCTTGCCGATTCTTCGCGGCGTTCCACACCAACCGCCAGTGACACCGCGCCTGCCGGCATCTGGAACAGGTCGCCGGTGACGTTGGCATTGAACACCTTCAGGTCGTTCTCATTGCTGCTGTGGATGGTCGGGTTGATCAGTTCAAGTGCGGCCAGCTGCGCTTGTCCTGCAGGGGTGCTCGGGTCCGGTGCCGGCCCGAGGAAATTCACCGGCAAACAACCTGCGATGGCGGTGGCAGCATTGCCGGGCGTGCGCACGCAGATGGGGTTGCCCGAGACCGGATCGATCATCGACGGCCCCAGTGCGTCGGTCAGGCCTGGGCTGTACAGATAGCCGCGCACCGCCGAGGACTGCGGCGTGCGACCGTAGCCGTAGGACGCATCCCACGACCAGCTGCTGTCACCGAAGGCGCCGCGCAGACCTGCGGTGATCTGGTAGGTCTCGGTCTCGAAGCGGGTGGTTCGGGTCGGGATGAAATCGCGCAGGCGCAGGCGGGCATCGGTGATGTCCACGCCGAACGGGTTGTAGATGCTGTCCTTGCTGATCGGTACGTTGTCGACGGCGGCGCGACCATCGAATGGCAGCGGCGCGATGAAGAACGAGGACTCGGTGCGCAGCCAGGAGCCGAGCATGAAGGCCTCGATGTTGTCGGTGAGCTGGTAGTTGCCACTCAGGAACAGTGAGGTGCGCTCCTGCGGCGTCAGGTTGAGGTTGCCGTCGGCCTGGAAGTTGTAGACGTCGGTATTGGGGTTGAAGCAGCGGAAGTCGGACGTGGACGTTCCTGGCCGGCCATCGATGCGGGTCAGCGTGACGTTGTCGCCGCTGCCACAGTTGGGGTCGGTCAGGTCCACGCCTGCTGCAGAGGTGCGCGGCACCACGTAGCGCCCGGTCAGGATGCGGCTGGTACCACCGATGCCCTTCTCACCGGCATAGAGCTGATAGGGCTGGCTGGAATAACTGCGGTCGGCGGCGCTGACCGAATCTTCCTTGTCGTAGCTGGCGCCAAGCATCAACCGGCCTTTGTCGTTGGCGATGCCGAAGGTTGCGTCGAAGCGCTGTGTATCGGCGTCACCGCGTGAGGAAATGCCGTAGAAGGCGCTGGCTTCCAGTCCTTCGAAATCCTTGCGCAGGATGAAGTTGACCACGCCGCCGATGGCGTCCGAACCATAGATCGCCGATGCACCGTCCTTCAGCACTTCAACGCGTTCGATCAGCGCCATCGGGATGGAGTTCACGTCCACTGCGCCATTGGCATTGGAGATGGTGCCGATCCAGCGCTTGCCATCCACCAGCACCAGCGAGCGGTTCACGCCGAGTCCGCGCAGATCGACCGTGGCCGCGCCTGCACCGCCGCCGTTGTTGACCTGGGGATTGGTGGCAGCGCCGGCGATGGCCGGAGTGCGCTGCAGGAACTCGCCGACCGTGGCGGCGCCGGAACTCTCGATGTTCTGGCGATCAATGGTGAACACGGGGCTGGACGTTTCCAGATCGGCGCGCTTGATGCGTGAGCCCGTGACCTGAATGCGATCCAGGTTGGTCGCTTCTTCTTTGTTTGCAGTGTCCTGGGCGAGGGCGCTGCCGGTTGCTCCCAGGGCAAGTGCTGCGGTGGAAATGGGTAACAGGGCGAGGCGAACCGCGTGACTGAGGGGCTGAATACTCACGTGTGACTCCGCAGTGTGGTGCAGGGGAGTCGTGAAATTACGAATTATTAACCCTTGCAGATGTGCGGATACGATCCGGAACAATGTGCAGAAACTGACATTCTGGTGTGCAGGTGCCCTGAACGCGGGGGTGTCTGCTGTCTGCCGGGATCAGCCGCCAGCGGAGCGGCATTCAGCGCGCGACCCGCCATCCCACAACCAGGGCGATGGCCAGCCACAACGCCTCAGCCAGGCCGTTGGCCAATGACAGCAGCGTCCACGCCAGGTGCGGGCCCATGCGCAATGCGGATTCCCACGGGGTCAGACCCACCGGGCCGCCCGTGTAGGCCGCGGCGATGAGCCAGTTGGCGGCTGCGGCGATCAGCACGGTGGCGAGTACGGTCAGAGCGACCCGTGCCCGCCCGGGTCGGAACATGCCCAAGCGCAGCATCCACGCCGCTTCCAACGCTGCCAGCACGGCCATCCAGCCGGATTGCCGGCCGGTGCTCAGGGCGACCAGCAGCCAGGCAATGGTGAGGGTGACGCTTCCGAGCAGCAACAACGTGGGCCAGAGCCAGTGGCGGGTACGGCTGGCCGAGGTGGAAACAGGCGACATGGGCATTCCCGAACAGATTCCGCAGCATAGCGTTTCAGCGGCGATGACGCCCAGTCGGATAAAATGGGGCCATTGCGGGTAGCCACCGCGTCCCCATATCCCTCTACATGTATTCCCGCAGCAGCGAACCAGTCCATTTTGAGCGTGATTGCCCGGCCGTCATGGTGCCGCAGGGCGATAGCGTGACCTTGCCGGCCGGCAGTTATGGCTATATCACCCAGGCACTGGGTGGCAGCTATACGGTGTTTGTCGAAGGCAATCTCTTCCGTATCGCCGGCAAGGATGGCGATGCCATCGGCAAGGAGCCGCCGCCGGGGCTGGAACTGCCCGAAGGTGCAGGCGACGAGGACGTCGAGAAATTGGTGTGGGAGCAGCTCCGTACCTGTTTCGATCCGGAAATTCCGTTCAACATCGTCGATCTTGGGCTTATCTACGAAGTGGATATCAAGCATCTGGACGACGGCCAGCGCGAGGTCGATGTCAAGATGACGCTGACCGCGCCCGGCTGCGGCATGGGCGAGATCCTTGTCGATGACGTGCGCAGCAAGCTGGAGATGATCCCGACGGTGGCCCAGGCCGACGTCGACCTGGTGTTCGATCCGCCATGGGGCCGCCACATGATGTCCGAGGCGGCCCGGTTGGAAACTGGCATGCTGTAAGGCCGCGCCGGCTGTGTTGGCGACGGTTCGTGTTGCACCTTGGCGCCGCGGTGGCGCCGGGGCTGTCCCATCCCGCAATCTGGAAGGAATTATCCGGTGTCCCAGTCTTCGTTGAGCTTCGCTGTCACCCGTTCGGACCATCCACGCAGCGCCGAGGAGCGCGCCAAAGTGCTGGAGAAGCCGGGATTCGGCCTGCACTTCACCGACCACATGGTGGCCGTACGCTGGGACAAGGACACCGGTTGGCACGACGCAGCGGTAACGCCTTACGGCCCGATCTCGCTGGACCCGGCAGCTGCGGTGCTGCATTACGGCCAGGAAATCTTCGAGGGCATCAAGGCCTACCGTCACGCTGACGGCTCGGTGTGGACCTTCCGCCCTGAAGCCAATGCTGCACGCCTGCAGCGTTCCGCACGCCGCCTGGTGCTGCCGGAGCTGCCGTCTGACATCTTCGTTGAGTCGCTCAAGCAGCTGGTCGCGCTGGACAAGGACTGGGTGTCCGATGCCGACGAAGCCAGTCTGTATTTCCGTCCGTTCATGATCGGCGACGAAGCCTTCCTTGGCGTGCGCGGCGCGCACAAGGCAACGTACTACGTGATCGCCAGCCCGGCCGGCCCGTATTTCGCCAAGGGTGTCGCACCGGTGGCGATCTGGTTGTCCACCGATTATGCGCGTGCTGCCAAGGGCGGCACCGGTGCCGCCAAGTGTGGTGGCAACTACGCTGCCTCGTTGCTGCCGCAGCAGCAGGCGCAGGCGCAGGGGTGCTCGCAGGTGCTGTTCCTCGATCCGATCGAAGGCAAGTACCTGGAAGAACTGGGTGGCATGAATGTGTTCCTGGTCTATGGCAAGGAAAACAAGCTGGTTACCCCGGCACTGTCGGGCAGCATCCTCGAAGGCATCACCCGCGAATCGCTGCTGCAGCTGGCCCGCGACCGTGGCATGACCGTGGAAGAGCGCCAGGTCACCATCGACGAGTGGAAGCAGGGTGTCAGCTCAGGCGAGATCACCGAGGTGTTCGCCTGCGGTACCGCGGCGGTGATCACACCGATCGGCCAGCTCAAGGGCAATGATTTCTCGGTCGGCGATATCAACGCGCCGGCTGGCGAAGTGACCATGTCGCTGCGCAAGGAATTGACCGATATCCAATACGGCCGTCAGCCGGACCGTCACGGCTGGCTGGTTCGCCTGGACGCCTGAGTACTCCGTCCATCTGCTTGACTGAACCCGCTGTGGCGATGGCCGCAGCGGGTTTTTGTTTGTCCGGACACAGGGCCTGCGTGCCAGCGTTACCAATGCATGAGTAAATAATCTTTACGAATCACTCACTTACGTAAACGTGACGCAGACATTGTTTCCGCTGTAACCCTCTTGCCACTGGTTCAGTCGCTGTTTACTGTCCGCCAACGGATCGGTAACAGGGGACTGGTTCGGGTATTCCTACCCGGGCAACCACCTCTTGCAAGCAGCAGGGCCCCGGGCAGGACTGACACCGCGCAAGCGGCTTCCTCTCAAGGTAGAAGGGCTCATCAATGTCATCCAAATCGCGCCGTACGCTCGTTCGTGGGTTGGTAGTTGTTGGCACTGCTTCGTTGTCGTCCCTGCTTCTGTGTGCGCCGGCTTGGGCCGGTGATGTGCATCTGGCCGGCCTGGATTCGGCGCCGACGCACCAGCGCTTCATCGTCAAATACCGTCAGGACAGCCGCCAGGCGTCCGGCGAGACCGCTCTCCGGCAAACCCTCACCACCGCCGCACGCGCGTTGCCGAGCCGGGCAGGGAAAAGTGTCGGCGTGCAGCACATGCGGCGCCTGGCCGTGGGCTCGGATGTCGTTCGCGCCGATGCCAAGCTTGACCGTGCCGACGCGGAAACGCTGATGCGCAAGCTGGCCGCAGATCCGAACGTCGAGTACGTCGAGGTCGATCGGCTCAATACCATCCGCCTGACCCCGAACGACACCCGTTACGGCGAGCAGTGGGGCTACTCCGGTACCTATGGCATCAAGGCCAACCAGGCCTGGGATGTCACCAATGGCGCCGGCTCGGTGGTTGCGGTGCTGGACACCGGCATCACCGCCCATAGCGACCTGGCTGCAAATCTGCTTCCGGGCTATGACTTCATCAACGACACCACTGTCTCCAACGATGGCAATGGCCGCGACAACGATCCCAGCGACCCGGGTGATTGGGTAAGCGCCAACCAGTGTGGCGGCACCCATGCCGCGCAGAGTTCCAGCTGGCATGGCACGCATGTGGCCGGAACGATTGCTGCTGTCACCAACAACGCCAAGGGCGTTGCCGGCGTGGCTTATGGCGCCAAGATCGTCCCGGTGCGCGTGCTTGGTACCTGTGGTGGCTACGACTCGGATATCGCCGACGCCATCATCTGGGCTTCTGGTGGCACCGTGTCGGGCGTTCCCGCAAACGCCAATCCTGCCGAGGTGATCAATCTCAGCCTGGGCGGTTCCGGTGCCTGTGGCAGCACCACGCAGGCGGCGATCAACGGCGCGGTCAGCCGTGGCACCACGCTGGTCATCGCTGCAGGCAATGACAACACCAATGTCTCCAACGCCTCGCCGGCCAACTGCAACAACGTGATCGCGGTGGCATCGACCACCAGTACCGGCGCGCGTTCGAGCTTCTCCAACTACGGTGCTCTGATCGATATCGCCGCGCCGGGTTCCAACATCCTGTCCACGCTCAACAGCGGCACCACCACGCCGGGCGCCGAAAGCTATGCGTCCTACAACGGCACTTCGATGGCGACCCCGCACGTTGCCGGTGTCGTCGCGCTGCTGCAGGCGGTTTCAACCACGCCGAAGACGCCGGCGCAGGTCGAAGCGCTGATCAAGGCCAATGTCACCCCGTTCCCGTCCACCCCATCGCAGAGCATCGGCCCCGGCATCCTCAATGCCAAGGCGGTGGTGGATGCTGCCAATGGCGGCACCAATCCACCGGAGCCGGGTGGCAGCGTGCTGACCAATGGCGTGCCGTTGACCGGGCTGTCCGGTGCGGCCAGCAGCAGCCAGTACTACACCGTGCAGGTGCCGGCGGGCGCCACCAACCTGGTCATCGCCAGTTCTGGCGGAACCGGTGACGCGGACCTGTACGTGCGTGCCGGCAGCCAGCCGACCACGGCCACCTACGACTGCCGCCCGTACAAGAGTGGCAACGCCGAGAGCTGCAGTTTCGCCACACCGGTGGCTGGCACCTACCACGTGATGTTGTCGGCGTACTCGGCCTATTCGGGTGTCAGCCTGCAGGCCAGCTGGGGTACCGGCAGCAGCGGCGGTGGGTCGCAGACCTACAGCAACACCAACGGTGTGAACATCGTCGACAACGCAACGGTGGAAAGCACCATCGCGGTGAGCGGGCGCAGTGGCAATGCCCCGGTATCCACGCCGGTGGCGGTGGACATCAGCCACACCTGGAAGGGCGACCTGAAGGTGGATCTGGTCGCGCCGGATGGCAGCGTCTATGTGCTCAGCAACTATGCCGGTGGCAGTGCTGACAACATCAAGCAGACGTTCACCGTGAACCTCTCCAGCGAAGCGCTCAACGGCAGCTGGAAGCTGCGGGTCAATGACAAGGCCAGTGGCGATACGGGCCGTATCAACAGCTGGTCGATCACCTTCTGAGTCATCGATGCCGGCATCCGATGGTGCCGGCGTTCCCTGGGCCTGACCAACACCCCGGCGTTTTCGCCGGGGTGTTTCTTGTTGCAGCCAGGCGTGGCGCCTTGCTGGGCGTCCTTGTGGATGCGGGTGGTCCGGCCGTGCGCCTGCTGCGGAAAGATGAGGTGCCAGCAAGCGCGGAATTCCGTTGAAAACCCAGTGCAAGTCCTATGGGGGCGATCGCCCGCGGCGCTTATCGTCAGCCAACGGATCGGCGTTGATCGACGCATCCGCGTGGCTCTACCTGCATGGCACTGGCGTCAGCGTGCCCATGCCACCAGGGGCCGGCGCCGCAGCTGCGGCATCCATCATGCAGAAGGGTTCGACAATGTCATCATCATCACATCGCGGGTTTTGCCGCGGATTGATCGCAATGGGCGCTGCTTCGTTTTCGACGTTGCTTGCATGCATGCCGGCATTGGCCGGCGAAGTGCAGTTGGCCGGTCTTGAAACCGGGCAATCGCATCAACGTTTCATCGTCAAATTGCGGCGCCACGACGACCAACCTGCAGATAAGGCTGCACTTGCCCGCGTATTGGCCGGTGCAGCGCATGCATTGCCGGTTCGCGCCGGTGACAGGGCCCGCATCCGCGCAGTGCGGCGCCTGGCAGTTGGCGCCGATCTACTGCATGTCGATGCGCCCATGGATCGTGTTGAAGCTGAAGCATTGATGCGCAGGCTGGCTGCTGACCGCAGCGTCGAGTATGTGGAAGTCGACCGGCGGTTCACGATCAACGCAACACCGGATGATCCGCGTTTTGTCCAGCAGTGGGGGTTTTCCGGCACCTACGGTATCCATGCACCGGCAGCATGGGAGAGCGCCAATGGTGCCGGTGTGGTGGTCGCGGTACTCGATACCGGCGCGGCCGCGCACAGCGACCTGGATGCCAACTTGCTGCCGGGCTATGACTTCATCGACGACCCCGACGTTGCCAATGATGGCGATGGTCGTGATGGTGACGCCAGTGATCCCGGTGACTGGGTCGCGGCAAACCAGTGTGGCGGCAGCCATGGTGCGCAGAACTCAAGCTGGCATGGCACGCATGTGGCAGGCACGATCGCTGCGGTCACCAACAACGGCAAGGGTGTGGCAGGTGCCGCGCCGGGCGCGCGGATCCTGCCGGTGAGGGTGCTTGGCAGTTGCGGCGGCTATACCTCGGACATCGCCGATGCGATCGTGTGGGCGGCGGGTGGAGAAGTTGGTCATGTCCCGGCCAATGCAAATCCTGCCGAGGTGATCAACCTGAGCCTGGGGGGCGCGGGTGCGTGTGGCAGTACGTTCCAGAACGCGATCAACGCCGCGGTCGCCAAGGGCAGTACGGTTGTCATTGCCGCAGGCAATGGCAATGTCAACGTTGCCAACGCCGCACCTGCCAACTGCGACAACGTGATTGCGGTGGGCGCGACCGACAGTGCCGGCAAACGGTCGATATGGAACAGTCGGCAGCAGTCGAATTTCGGGCCATTGGTGGACGTGGCTGCGCCGGGCAGCAATATTCTCTCCACACTGGACAGTGGCAACAAAGCGCCGGCCGGCGAGAGCTATGGCTTCTACGACGGAACGTCGATGGCAGCGCCGCACGTGGCTGGGGTGGTGGCGCTGGTCCAGCAGGTATCCAACCCGGCAAGGACGCCTGCGCAGATCGAGGCGTTGCTGAAAAGCACCGCCACGCCGTTCCCGATGACGCCTGACCGGGAGATAGGCAGCGGTATCGTCAATGCACAGGCGGCCGTGGCTGCGGCGCTGGGCAAGCCATTGCCGCCGGAGCCGTTGCCTGACCCTGGGACAGCGCTTGAAAACGGCATCGCCCTGACCGGAGTGAGCGGCCGCAAGGGCAGCAATCATTACTACATCGTGGAGGTGCCGGCTGGTGCCTCCAACCTGCTCATCAGCATTTCCGGGGGCGCAGGAGATGCCGATCTCTATGTGCGCGCCGGCAGCAGGCCAACCGCTTCGACCTATGATTGCCGTCCGTTTCGTGGCGGCAATGGTGAAAGCTGCAGCTTCCCCATGCCGGTGCCGGGGATGCATCACGTGATGTTGACTGGATACTCAGGCTATTCGGGTGTGAGCCTCAAGGCCAGTTGGGGGATGGTGCCGGCGCAGACCTACCGGAGCAGTGAAAGCATGGAGATCCTCGACAACACCACAGTCGAAAGCGCCATCACCGTGTCCGGGCGCAGCGCCAATGCACCTGCTGCAACGCCGGTGGCTGTTGATATCAGTCACACCTGGCAAGGCGATCTGAAGGTGGACCTGGTGGCGCCGGATGGCAGTGTGTATGTGCTCAGTAACTATGCCGGAGGCAGTGCTGACGATATAAAGCAGACGTTCGAGGTAGACCTGTCCAGCGAGGCGCTCAACGGCACATGGACGCTGCGGGTGAACGACAAGGCCAGCGGTGACACTGGCCGTCTCAATGGTTGGTCGATCACCTTCTGATGGCAGTGATGCTTGTGGTCGCGGTGCTGGCAAGGCAGTGCCGCAGTGCAGGTGAGGAAGAATCCGGGCAGGCCGGGATGGAAAGGATCTGCTCAGTCTTCGCAGATATCGGCGATGCTCGCCTGCAGTACCTGCAGGGCGTCGGTCGGAGCGATATCCAGCAATACGCCACGTTGTCCCGCGTTGATATACAGCGTGGCGTGCTGCAGGGCGCTGCTGGCAAACAGCACCTTGGCCGGGCGTTGCTGCGCGAACGGACTGATACCGCCGACCTTGTAGCCGCTGCGTCGCTCGGCTTCGGCAATTTCCATCATCTGCGCGTGCTTGCCGCCACAGTTGGCGGCAAGCTTCTTCAACGACAGGCGCTGGTCGGAAGGAATGACTACCACCAGCGCCTGCTTGTCCACCCATGCCATCAGGGTCTTGAACATCCGCGAGGGATCTATGCCCAAGGCCTGGGCAGCAGCCAGTCCTTTGCTGTCGACATCAGCTGAATAGTCATAGGCGTGCACGCCATGTGCAATCCCGGCTCTGTCCAGTGCGGCAGTGGCACGGGTAGCCCTGCCCATTTACAGCGATTCGAAGCGGTTGGCGTCGACGTTCTTGCGCACTTTCTCCGGGTTCCAGATGCGGCCATTCATGGCGATGTAGACGCCTTCCGCAAGCGACTGAACCGCGCCGATCGCGCAGCCGATGTTGAACTCGGCATCCGAACCACGGAAACGTGCCGGGCTCAGTGCACCGGTCATCACGATGGTCTTGCCCGGGATGGTGGCAAGGACTTTACCGGTGGCGACCATCGAGTCGGTGCCGTGGGTGACCAGTACATGGCGGGTCGGCTGGGCGGCGATGGTGGCGCGGATCAACTCGCGGTCGTCATCGCTGATGTGTAGCGAGTCCTTGCGCAGGATCGGGATCACGTTGAAGCGGAATGTCACGCCCAGTTCGCGCAGGATCATGCCGATCTGCGGATCACCGATCTGGTAGTCGGACTTGTCGTCGAAATAGATCTTGTCGATGGTGCCACCGGTGGTGACGATCAGGAGTTCTTCCATCATTGCGGTAAATCCTTGCGGTGACTGCCAGCGGCGGGGCCGCGATACCGGGAATGATAATGCCGTCGGCAGCGCCGGGCCACGGCGCGACCTTCTGCGCGCGCATCACACCCGGCTGGAGCCAGCCATGCAGATCGGCTGAAGCTTGCCCGGGAGGGCATCGGGACCTTCAGGAGCGGTGTCGACCGCGAAGCTGGTGGCCCATCAGATCACCGGTCAGCCTGCAGTTCGGTGATGTCAGCTTCCGGCTGATTCCGCTCCTGCAAGCGGGTTCCGCGGTAACGCCCCAGCCGAGCATGGCTCGGCTCTAGTTGGGTCGCCGGGACAGGCCCAGCTGGGTGGCGTTATCGGGCTTTCCCGGCGGCAAAACGGGCGCGCATGCCGGGTATGCTGACCAGGGCTACGATCAACAGCGCCAGGATGATCTCGATCCAGGCGTACAGGGCGGTATCGCGATGACTCCAGGCGCTCATCACGCCGTGGCTGAACCAGAACAGGGCAAACACCCCTGCCCAGAAACGCGCCGCCGCACGCCGTGCCAGCACGCCGAGCATCAACAGTACCGGCGGTGCCACGAATACCAGCATCACCGCCAACAGGTGACGGTCAGCGCGGAACCACCATGCGTAAAGCCCGGCGAGGATGGCCAATGCCAGCGCCAGCAGCAGATTACGCGCCTGCGCCTTCATTGCGCCAGGCGCCGGGCGATGTCGGCCACACGGTGTCCAAGTGCCCGCGCCAGCTGGGCTTCATCGTCCGTGGGCTGGGGGTCGTCCTGGCTGCCTGCGACATGGCTGGCGCCATAAGGCGTGCCACCGCCACTGGTATGGCTCAGCGCCGGCTCGGTGAACGGGATGCCGACGATCAGGCAACCGTGGTGAAGCAGCGGCAGATGCATCGACAGCAGGGTGGACTCCTGCCCGCCGTGCATCGATGCGGTCGAAGTGAATACCGCCGCTGGCTTGCCCGCCAGTGTCCCGTTGACCCATTCGGCGCCCAGCCCGTCGAGGAAATGCTTGACCGGGGCGGCCATGTTGCCGAAGCGGGTGGGGCTGCCCAGCACGATGCCGCTGCATTCGGCGAGGTCGGCGATCTCCACATAGGGGGCGCCGTCCTCCGGCACTGGCGGTGCACTGGTCTGGGTTACGGCGGCCACCGGCGGTACGGTGCGCAGCCGTGCGCTCATGCCCGGGACTTCGCCGATACCGCGGGCGATCTGCCGCGCCAGCCGCGCCACCGAACCGCCACGGCTGTAATACAGCACCAGAATCTCCGCCATCACTCCATCCATTCATCACACAGGAACCGGCAGTATCAACGATGCGGGCCGCGCTTTGCATCGGGTACCCTTGCTGCATGGAACCTCTGGATTCACTCAATCTATGGATGGAGCGCCTGCGCGACCGGGCCCGGGTCAGTAGCTTTGCGCGTTTCCTGTGGAAGCGCTTCATCGATGACCGGCTGTTCCAGGCCGCCGGTTCGCTGGCCTACACCACGGTATTCGCGCTGGTGCCGCTGGCCATCGTGGTGTTCGGCGTGCTCTCGGCATTCCCGATGTTCGAGCGCTGGAGCGAAGCGCTGAGCGACTATGTGTTCTCCAATTTCGTGCCCTCGGCCGCGCGCGCTGCCGAAGGCTATCTGCGCCAATTCTCGGCCAGTGCAGGGCAGCTCACCGCCGCCGGTTTCATTGCCCTGGTGGTGTCGTTGCTGATCACCCTCAACAGCGTCGAACAGACTTTCAACCGGATCTGGCGGGTGGCATCGCTGCGGCCGCGGCTCACGCGCTTCCTGGTGTATTGGACCGTACTCACCTTGGGCGCGATGCTGGCGGCAGCTTCGCTGGCGGTATCGGCCAAGGTCCTGTCGCTGCCATTGTTCGGCACCACGGAAGGGCGCTGGCTGGCGGACATGGGGCTCCGTCTGGCGCCGGTGCTGATCGAATTCCTGTGCGTGGTATTGATCTACCGGGTAGTGCCGCACCACACGGTGAAATGGCGCCATGCGGTACCTGGCGCGATGCTGGCGGTGCTGCTGCTGGAACTGGTGAAATGGGGCATGGGCCTTTACCTGGCAAGCTTCCAGTCTTACCAGAAGCTTTACGGAACAGTGGCCTTCGTGCCGATCCTGCTGCTGTGGATCTACCTGAGCTGGGTCGGCGTGCTGCTTGGGGCGTCGCTGGCATCTTCAATTGCGGCGTTCCGATACCAACCGGTGGCGTTGCGCCTGCCGCAAGGCTGCGAGCTGTATGGCCTGCTGCGCCTGATCGGGCGCTTCCGCGAGGCGCGCGCCCGCGGCCGCAGCCTGGACGAAGAAGAGATACTGCTGCTCGAGCCCATGCTTACCGATTCCCTGCTGCAGCAGCTGCTGGAAGTCATGGAGAGCATCAACCTGCTGCGTCGTGACGAACAGGGCCAATGGCTGCTGTCGCGCGACCTGGGCAGCGTCAGCCTGGAGGAGCTGTATGTGGGCTCCCAGCTGCGCATCCCGGTGGCCGAGGAATACCTGCCATTGCGTGACGACAGCCTGGGACAGGCCGCCTGCCGCGCGCTGGACGAACTGCGCGTGCCCTTGCGTGAACTGCTCAAGCGGCGCGTGGACGATATCTATGCAACAACCGGAGATGCCCGATGAATCACAAGTTGCTCCCGCTTGCCGTGCTGGCGCTGGCATTGGCCGCGTGCAAGCAGCAGCCAGCTGCGCCAACTGCAGCTGATGCAGCGCCTGGGGTCGCGGCGCCAGCGCCAGCCGCCGCTGAGGATGCGCAGGCAGCGGTGGTACAGCAGACGGCGGAGCTGCCGCAACTGCAGGTCACCACGGTCGACGGCAAGAGCTACGACCTTGCCAGCCATCGAGGTCAATGGGTGGTGGTGAACTTCTGGGCCACCTGGTGTGCGCCGTGCCTGCAGGAAATGCCGGAGTTGTCGGCATTGCATGCGATGCGCGGCAATGTGGAAGTGGTCGGGCTGGCCTATGAGGACATCGAGCTGGAGGAAATGCAGGGCTTCCTCGAGCAGCATCCAGTAGCCTATCCGATCGCCATCATCGACACCTATAACCCGCCCAAGGACTTTGCGACCCCGCGTGGCTTGCCGATGACGTACCTGATCGCACCGGATGGCAAGGTGGCCAAGCAGTTCCTGGGCCCGGTCAACGCGCATGAGATCGAGCAGGCGATCGTGGCTGCCGGTGGCAAGGCAGTTTGAGGATGAGGGTGGGTTGAGGCTGTTTTGTGTGGATGGCTGGTAGTGCGCGTGCCGAGCATGGCTCGGCACTACTCACGCCACTTCCACGGGATGGGGTTTGATTGGTTTGCCGAGCCTGGCTCGGCATCGCCGCGGTTTCTAGATGGTGCCCGGGGCGTGCTTGGGCTTGGCGGATTCCTCGGCAATGGCAAATGCCGGGATTGGCTTCACCACGCCGTACTTTTCCTTCCGGGGTTTGCCCGCCAGCGGCGTCAGCTCGATCAGCGGCTCATCGATGTGGGTATCGGGCAGGCGATCCAGCAGGTCGCGGATAAGTGTCAGGCGGCCGACTTTCTGGTCATTGAAATCCACCAGCGTCCAGGGCGCCTGTGCGGTATGCGTGGATTCCAGCATGGCCTCGCGGGCCTTGCCGTAATCGGCATAGGCCTGGCGTGATTTCAGGTCTACCGGTGACAGCTTCCAACCCTTCAGGGGATCATCGCGGCGCTCGGCGAAGCGCTTCTCCTGCTGTGCCTGGTCCACGCACAGCCAGTACTTGAACAGCAGCACGCCGTCGTCAACCAGCATCTTTTCAAACACCGGCACCTGTTGGAGAAAGGCCTTGTACTGCGCGTCGGTGCAGTAGCCCATCACCTTTTCCACGCCCGCACGGTTGTACCAGCTGCGGTCCATCAACACGATCTCGCCGGCGGCCGGCAGGTGTGCGACGTAGCGCTGGAAGTACCATTGCGTGTCCTCGCGCTCGCTTGGCTTCGGCAAGGCGACCGTCCGGCATTGGCGGGGATTGAGGTGCTCGGCGATGTCCTGGATGACACCGCCCTTGCCAGCGGTATCCCGGCCTTCAAACAGGACGAGTACGCGTTGTCCATTGTGCTGGGCCCAGCGGGCCATGTTGGCCAGTTCCAGTTGCATGGGTTCCAGCAACTGTTCGTACTGCTTGCGTTTGAGCTTGCCCATGGTCACTCCCGGTTGGTGCGCCGAGCGTAACCCAGGCATGTGTCAGCTGGCGTCCACGCCTTGCCAGCCGTGGCGCTGGGCCAGTTGTTGCAGGAGCTGGACGAAGTCGTTGGCGAAACCGCGCATGTCGAACAGTCCGCTGTTGTCGCGTGCAAGTTGCAGGCGCTGGCGCAGGGCATGCAGTACATCGGGGGCATTGCCGAGTGCGGTAGCGCGGGCAACGAATGCTGCGTCGTCTGCAACATTCATCTCTTCCAGCCCGAGGTGATGGTTGAGACTGCCCGCCACCCGCGCGGCAAAAGTGTCCCCCGGCGTGGTGAGTACCGGGCAGCCAGCCCACAGTGCATCGGATGCCGTGGTATGCGCGTTGTAGGGATTCGTGTCGAGGAACAGGTCGGCGTGCTGATATCGCGCCATGTACTGCATGTGCGGCAGTTTGTGCATGAACACCAGTCGCGCCGGGTCCACCCCATGCTCGCGGGCAATGGCCTGCAGGCGCTGGTCGGCGTTGCCTGGGCCGGACAACAGCCACAGCACACTTCCGGATACGCCCAGCAACACCTGCAGCAGACGCTTGACGCTGCGCGGGTTCAGTTTGTAGCTGTTGTTGAAGCAGCAGAACACCACCCCGGTGTCCGGCAGTCCGCAGTCGCTGCGCGAGGGCGGGGCAGGGTGCGGGCGGGTATTGTCCGATGGCTGGAAGGCGCGCGGCAGCCGCAGCACTGGCTCGCTGAAAGCGGGCTCCAGGGCGGGGGGCAGGACGAAATGATCGGCCACGATGTAGTCGATCCAGGGCGCGCCGGATGTACCCGGATACGCCAGCCAGTTCAACTGCAATGGTGCTGGGCGCATCGCCAGCACTTCCGGCGTGCCGCCGCCGCCCCAGCCGCGCAGGTCAAACAACAGGTCGATGCCTGCAGTCCGGATGCACCGGGCAATCGCCGCATGGGCCTGCCCGCTGACGTCATGCAACTGGGATGCGGCGGCGCGCAGGCGTCGGCGGATGTCGCTGCCGTCGTCGTTGTTGAGTGCAAACAGGTGTAGCTGCAGCTGCGGGCAAGCGCGCAGTTGTTCGAACAGTGCCACCGTCAGCAGGCCGGTTGGGTGCGCGCCAAAACCGTTGGACAGGAAGCCGACCCGCAGTGCGCCCTGTGCACGCACCTGCGTTGCTGGCAGGCGTGGGATGGATCGGGCGAGGACACTGGCGCGTTGTCGTGCGCAGGCCAGTTGTTCGGCGGCGCTGGCGTCTTCGCTGAGGAAGGCGAAAGGCTCCACGGCCGGATTGCCCTGCGTGACCGCGCCGCGAACCTGGCGTGAGAGTGCATCGATGTCGCGCCAATCACAGAGCCGGCGTTGCCAGTTCAGGCGCTGTGCGGCCATGTAGGCCTCATCCGGTGCCAACGCATGTGCGCGCCGATAGGCATCGGCGGCGGCTTCGGGTTGCTTGGCATCTTCCAGTACGTGGCCCAGCCACAAGGCCATGCCGGGATGCTGTGGAGCCAGTTGGCAGGCGCGCTGCAGCAGGGCCGCCGCGTCGTCGTGCATGCCTTGCATCCAGCGGGCGCGGCCCAGCCGGGCGAGTGCCTCGGGATGCTGTGGGCGCAGTTGCAGTGCGGTTGATGCGGCCGCTTCGCCTGCGCTGATGTCACCAGCACTCAGTTCTGCGTCGGCCAGCATCACCCAGGCGATGAAGTCGCCGGGTTGGCGGCTGACGGCATGGCGGAGCTGGTCACGTTCGCTGTGGGTGTTGGTCATTGGTCTGACTTTGCTCCCTGTCCTGTGCACAGTGCCGGGGAGGCTGGGGAAGGGGGATTCTTGATTCTGCTGTGCGTGGCAGGCAATGGCCAACTCCACAGATGACAGCCAGGTCCCGATGCAGGGCCAGGACAGCCGGGAGGCAAGCTCAGCCGTCCCCCGCGCTACGCGCAAGGAGCGGACGACGCCGGCGCCATGCGCGAGATTTGGAGCAGCTGCTTACGTTCCTTCTGCCAGACGCGCCAGTTCATCCACCTGGTGCTCGTGCTGCAGGCGTGCGATCAGGTCATCGAGGCCGCCCTCGATGATGTTGGGCAGGTCGTACAGGGTCAGGCCTTCAACGCGGTGGTCGGTGATGCGGCCCTGCGGGAAGCTGTAGGTGCGGATGCGCTGGCTGCGGTCGCCGCTGCCAACCTGCAGGCGACGGGATTCGGCCTGGGCCGCGGCCTGCCTGCTGCGCTCGGCATCCAGCAGCTGCGCTTTCAGGCGCTTCATCGCCTTGTCGCGATTGGCGTGCTGGCTGCGTTCGGTCTGGCACTCGACCACCACGCCGGTAGGGATGTGGGTGATGCGGATTGCCGACTCGGTCTTGTTGACGTGCTGGCCACCGGCGCCGGAGGAGCGGTAGGTGTCCACCCGCAGGTCGGCCGGGTTGATCACCACGTCTTCGACGTCATCGGCCTCGGGGATGATCGCAACCGTCGCTGCCGAAGTGTGGATGCGGCCCTGCGATTCGGTCGCCGGTACGCGCTGCACGCGATGCGTGCCGGATTCGAATTTCAGTTTGGAATAGGCGCCACGACCAACCACGCGTGCCACGATTTCCTTGTAGCCGCCGTGTTCGCCGGGGTTGTCCGATTCGATCTCCACCTTCCAGCCCTGGCGCTCGGCATAGCGGGCGTACATGCGGAACAGGTCGCCGGCAAAAATGGCGGCCTCATCGCCGCCGGTGCCGGCCCGCACCTCCAGGAACAGATTGCCCTCGTCGCGCGGATCACGTGGCACCAGCAGCAAAGCGAGTTCTTCATCCAGCGCCTGCAAGCGTGCCTGTGCGGCGGTGATTTCTTCCTCGGCCAGCTCACGCAGTTCCGGATCGGCGCGCATGGCTTCGGCCGAGGCCAGGTCATGCTGGGCCCGGGTTTCATGGGCCAGCGCGGTGGCGATGGGCTCCAATTGCGAGAATTCGCGGGAAAGAGTGCGGAAACGCTCGTTGTCAGCAACCACGTCCGGGTCGGAAAGCAGGCGTTCCAGTTCTTCACGGCGCTCGGCCAGTGCCAGCAGCTTACGGCGCAGGGTCGGCGTCATCGGTCCTCGCAACAGGGTGGTGATACCCGGGGGTAGCCGGGAACAGGCGCTCGGCGGCGCGGGTGAGCTCAGTATCGCCTTCCAGCGCGGCTTGGCGAAGCGCCGCGGTTGGTGGATGCAGCAGGCGGTTGGTCAGGCCATGTGCCAGTTGTTCCAGCACTTCGTCGCTGGGCTTGCCATGGGCCAGCTGCTGGCGCGCCTTGGCCAGCAGTTCGGCGCGGGTGGCTTCACCGAATGCGCGCAGCTGCCGCATCGGTGCCTGCAGGTGCGCCGCGCGCAGGTGTTCCTGGTAGCGGGTGACCTGCAGGCTGATGATGGCCTCGGCTTCGGCGGCAGCCTCGCGGCGCCCACGCCGGTTCTCTTCCACCGCACGTTCCATGTCATCCACCGTGTACAGGTAGGCATCGCCAAGGTTGCCGACGCTGGCTTCGATATCGCGCGGCACGGCCAGATCGAACAGCAGCATGGGTTTGTGCTTGCGGTTGCGCAAAGCCGTGGCGACCTGCTGCTGCAGGATCACCGGCTCGCGCGCGGCGGTGGCCGAGAACACCACATCGGCTTCGCCAAGGTGCCGTTCCATCTCTGCCAGTGGCAATGCGACCCCGCCGTGGCGGCTTGCAAGGTCCTGGGCATGGCCAAGCGTGCGGTTGGCGATCAGCAGGCGTTTCACCTTGGCGTCGCTCAGGTGCTTGGCGACGAGCTCGATGGTCTCGCCGGCACCGACCAGCAGCACCGTGGATTCTTCGAGGCGCGCAAACGAATCCTGCGCGACCCGCACCGCGGTGGAGGCCACCGAGATGGGATTGGCGCCAACGCGGGTATCGGTGCGCGCGCGTTTGGCGACCGAGAAGGTCTGCTGGAACAGCCGGTCCAACTGCTGGCCGATGGCGCCGCGATCGTGTGCCAGCGCCCAGGCATCCTTCACCTGGCCCAGGATCTGCGGTTCACCCAGCACCATCGAATCCAGCCCGGTGGCGACGCGGAACAGGTGGCGCACGGCTTCGCCATCGGCATGCTGGTACAGGTAGCCGTCCAGGTTGCCTGCGTGCGCCTGCAGCCACTGGGCCAGTGCGGCGCCATCCTCGGCCACTGCGTACAGCTCGGTGCGGTTGCAGGTGGACAGCAGCACCGCCTCGGACAGCTGCGACGATTGTCGCAACGAATCCATCGCGCGCGGCAGTACGTCACCGCCGAAGGCAGCGCGCTCGCGCAGTTCAACTGGCGCGGTCTGATGGTTGAGGCCAAGCACCCAAAGGGTCATCTGTTCAGTTGCTTGCGATAAGCTGCTGGCTGTTGAAGGCCGCCATTTTACGGCCCGGTTGCGCCAGATGCCCGCATTCCATCGCATATGCACCGTTCTGTTGCTTTCCCTGCCGGTTTTTCCGGCGCTGGCGGCCCCGGCCAAGCCAGCACAACCCCCCTTGGTGGCGGAGGCTGCGCCCCCGCTCGAGCCCATGCTGGCCGGGGAATTTTCCTTGCAGGCCGGCAAGTTGGCCGATGCCGCGCGCTGGTACCTGCTGGCCGCAGAGCAGGCTCCGGGCGATATCGGGCTGGCTGAACGGGCCACCCGCATCGCGATGATCGCCGGTGACGACGCCCGCGCGACCCAGGCGTTGGCCCTGTGGGCGCAGCGCGACCCGGGCGCTGTGGCGGTGCGGGCGACCCGGGCATCGCTGGCCATGCGCAAGGGCGATGCCAAACTTGCCCGCAGGGAACTGCTGGCGGTCCTGCGCGCACCGGAGCCGCTGGCATGGCGGTATGCCGTGTTGGCGTTGGCCACCGGCGGGCGTGATCCAGCCGTGCCGGCGCAGGTACTGGGGCAGCTGGTCGACGCCAATGCCATCCCCGAAGACCTGGATGCCTGGCAGGAATTCGGCCGCCTGGCGCTGCGCATGGACCGGCCTGAACTGGCCCAGCGCATGGTGGCCGAGGTGGTCAGGCGGTTCCCGGAGGAGCCGCGGGTAGTGCTGCTGCATGCCACCCAGCTCAACCAGGCTGGCAGGAAGGACGAGGCGATCAGCCTGCTCAAGGGCATCGAACCCAAGGCGGGCGGGGACGACGAACTGCGTAACGCGCTGGCGTTTGCCTACGACGCCCTGGGCGAACCGCAGGCGGCCGAACGGGTGTTGGCGACCGGGACGCAGAACCTGCAGACCTGGGGCATGCGCGCCTCGCTGCTGGCCAAGCAGAAGGACGATGCAGCATTGCTTGCGCTGTACCAGGACATCGCTGCCAAGGCCAGCAAGCCTGATCCGGAACAACGCCTGCTGCTGGGCAAGATCGCCGAGTACCTGAAGCGTTACCAGGAGGCGGTGGACTGGTACCACGGTGTACCCGGTGGCGAGCAGCGTGGTGAGGCGCAGCTGCGGGCGGTCAATGCATTGCATCTGCTGGGCGAGAAGGGCAAGGCCAATACCCAGGTCCATGCGATCCAGGCCGATGCCGGGCTGGATGACGACGTGCGGCGTGACGCGTACCTGCTGGAGGCGGAGCTGCAACAACGCGATGCCAATATCAGCGCCGAAACCGAGGTGCTTACCCGTGGCCTGGCGGCGTTCCCTGATGACGGCGCGCTTCTCTACGCACGTGCCCTGGCATGGGAACGCAACGATGACGTGCCGCGCGCGGAGGCCGACCTGCGCAAGGTGCTGGTGGCCGAGCCGGAGAACGTGGCCGCGCTGAATGCACTGGGCTACACCTTGGCCGACCGTACCCATCGCTATCAGGAGGCGCTGGAGCTGATTGATCGTGCGCGTGTCGCCGAGCCGGACAATGCCGCCATCGTCGACAGCTATGGATGGGTGCTGTATCGCCTCGGCCGCAATACCGAGGCGCTCGAGCACCTGCGCCGTGCCTGGAGCCTGAACAAGGATCCGGAGATCGCCGCGCATGTCGGCGAGGTGCTGTGGGTGCTCGGCAAGAAGGACGAAGCGCGCCGCTTCTTCGATGAGGCGCGCAAATTGGATCCAGACAACCGCGCGCTGCAGCGTGCGATCGAAAAGTTGGGTGTATGAACAAGGCAATGATGTGGCGGGCGCCGTTGGCGCTGCTGGTGTTGGGCGCGCTGGCTGCCTGTGGGTCGGTTCCCAAGCGGCAGCAGGCCCCAGTCGCCGCCGAGGTCGCGGAAGTATCGGATGCTGCACAGGCCGCCGAGCGCGCGCGACAGGCTGCGTTGCGGGCGGTGCCGCAGTGGTCATTCCAGGGCCGTGCAGCGATCAGCAAGGGCCGTAACGGCGGCAACGGCCGGATCGACTGGTTGCAGGACGGTACGGGCTACCAGGTCAGTCTGTCAGCGCCGGTCACCCGCCAGAGCTGGCAGCTCAGTGGGGGGGAGGGACAGCAGGCGCGGCTGGATGGGCTCGACGGCGGGCCGCGCACCGGCGACGACGCCGGCCAGGTCCTGCTGCAGGCCACGGGGTGGGAAATCCCCGTGGCACAGCTGGCTGAATGGGTGCGCGGGCTGCCGACGGCAGCTGGCGCGCCGGAGCACCTTGGCTTCGACGCCGAAGGCCGTCCGCGCGTGCTGCGCCAGCAGGGCTGGCAGATCGATTATCTGGACTGGTACCCGGCGCAGGAGGGGCAGCCCTCGTTGCCGCGCCGTATCGAGGCGGTCAATGGTGACGCCAAGGTGCGCCTGATCGTGGACAGCTGGGGTACGGAAGGGCAATGAACAGTGCTGTCGACAACGTGGGCTGGTCCTGGTGGCCGGCCCCGGCCAAGCTGAACCTGTTCCTGCACATCACCGGCCGTCGCGCCGACGGCTACCATCAGTTGCAGACCGTGTTTCGCCTGCTGGACTGGGGCGACCGCATCGGTCTGCGCCTGCGTGAAGACGGCCAGATCCGCCGCGACGGCCCGTCGGTGCCCGGTGTGGCCGAGGCTGACGACCTGGTGGTGCGCGCGGCGCGCTGCCTGCAGCAAGCCACCCACTGTACGCTGGGCGCGGATATCCGCGTTCAGAAGCAGGTCCCGGCGGGTGGCGGGTTCGGCGGTGGTTCGTCCGATGCGGCTACCGTACTGGTGGTGCTGAATGCGTTGTGGCGGACGGGCCTGGGCGAGGATGCCTTGGCGCAGCTGGGTTTGCGCTTGGGCGCCGACGTGCCGGTGTTCGTACGTGGTTGCAATGCCTGGGCAGAAGGCGTGGGCGAGCTGTTGACCCCGATCAGCCTGCCACCGGCCTGGTATCTGTTGGTCGATCCCGGCGTGCATGTGCCGACCGCTGAACTTTTCCGTTCGTCGGATTTGACTCGGGATGCCAAGCCCGTGAAAATAGCGGACTTCGCTTCCGGGACTGCCCTCGGAAATGCGTTTGAACCGGTGCTGCGGCGTCGGGAACCTGCCATCGAGGCGGCGTTCCAGACATTGGCAGGGGTCGGGCAGGCGCGTCTCACGGGGTCGGGAAGTGGTTGTTTCGTCGAGTTCGCCACGCGCGTTGCCGCAGAGCAAGCCCTGGCGGGGTTGCCGGAACAACTGCGGGCTTGGGTGGCAGCGGGCGTAGAGCGCTCGCCTCTGCTTGAGGCACTGGAATCGGCGGGAATTGTTTGATGCAGGGGCGTCGCCAAGAGGCCCAAGGCACCAGGTTTTGATCCTGGCATTCGTAGGTTCGAATCCTACCGCCCCTGCCACTCCATTCCCCGAGGCTGCAAGCACAACGGATGTGCGCGAACCGCAACACGCGCCGTCACTGCTGTAATCCTGATCCTTCCGCTACTCGCCCCCGCCCGAGAGAGCTGTCATGCAAGATTCCCCGAACCTGCTGGTCTTTTCCGGCAATGCCAACAAACACCTTGCGCAGAGCATCTGCAAGGAACTGGGGGTGAGGCCGGGCAAGGCACTGGTTTCCAAGTTCTCCGACGGCGAAGTGCAGGTCGAGATCCAGGAAAACGTGCGCAAGCAGGACGTATTCGTGGTCCAGTCCACTGGTGCCCCGAGTGCGGAAAACCTGATGGAACTGTTGGTGATCATCGACGCGCTCAAGCGCGCGAGCGCCGCTTCCGTCACCGCGGTGGTGCCGTACTTCGGCTACGCCCGCCAGGATCGCCGCATGCGCTCCTCGCGCGTGCCGATCACGGCCAAGGTTGCCGCGAAGATGTTTTCGGCCGTGCATACCGACCAGATCCTCACGGTCGACCTGCACGCCGACCAGATCCAGGGTTTCTTCGACATGCCGGTCGACAACGTCTATGCCTCGCCGCTGCTGCTGGCGGACATCTGGCGCGCCTACGGCACCGACAACCTGATCGTGGTCAGCCCGGACGTGGGTGGCGTTGTCCGCGCCCGTGCCGTGGCAAAGCGCCTGGATGATGCCGACCTGGCCATCATCGACAAGCGCCGTCCGCGCGCCAACGTCGCCACCGTGATGAACATCATCGGTGACGTCGAAGGCAAGACCTGCGTGATGGTCGACGACATCGTCGACACCGCCGGCACCCTGTGTGCTGCCGCTGCTGCCCTCAAGGCGCGTGGCGCGCTGAAGGTCGCCGCGTACTGCACCCACGCCGTGCTCTCGGGCCCGGCGGTGGACAACTTGAACAACTCCCAGCTCGACGAGCTGGTGGTGACCGACACGATCCCGCTTTCCGAAGTGGCCCGTGTCTGTCCCAAGATCCGCCAGATCAGCGTGGCCGAAATGCTGGCCGAGACGATGCGCCGCATCGCCTTCGGTGAGTCGGTCAGCTCGATGTACGTGGATTGATGAATCCGGTCCCCGGCTTGCCGGGGATCACAACGGGCTCTTCTGGTCGCGGAAGAGTCTTTACGCAACGCCGCGAGGCGATGCAACAACCTAGAGTAGTCAACAATGGCAAAGTCCCACGAAATCAAAGTCGCCCGTCGTGACGTGCAAGGTCAGGGTGCGAGCCGCCGCCTGCGTCACGAAGGCGTGGTCCCGGGCATCGTTTACGGTGGTGATAAGGAGCCGGTGAAGGTCCAGTTCAACCACAACGAAATCTGGCTGGCCCAGTTCAACGATTGGTTCTACTCGTCGATCATCGACCTGAACCTCGACGGCACCCTGCACAAGGTGCTGCTGCGTGACATGCAGCGTCACCCGTACAAGCAGCTGGTCATGCACCTGGATTTCCAGCGCGTGAGCGAGAATGAAGTGCTGCACGCCTCGGTGCCGCTGACCTTCATCAACGAAGACACCTCGCCGGCTGGCAAGGCTGCCGACGTGCTGGTCACCCACGAACTGAAGGAAGTGTCGGTTGCCTGCTTGCCGAAGGACCTGCCGGAGTCGATCGAAGTCGACCTGGGCGAGCTGAAGGCTGGCGACGTGATCTACCTGTCGGGCCTGAAGCTGCCGGCTGGCGTGGAAATCCCGGCTCTGAAGCTGGGCAAGGGCCACGACGACGCCGTGGTCATCGCCAAGACCGCCGCTGCAGAAGAAGCAGCAGCCGAGTAATCGGTATTGTTGCGCCCGCTCCCCGGAGCGGGCGCAACAGATGCATCTGACAGATGACTGGCTTGCGATTGATCGTTGGACTGGGCAACCCCGGACCCGAACACGCCCGAACCCGGCACAACGCTGGGTTTCATTTCGTTGAGGCCCTGGCAGAGCGGCAGGGCGCGCGCTGGGCGCTGGAAAGCAAACTTTTTGGCGAAGTCGCCAAGGTCGAGATTGCCGGGCAACCGGTGTGGCTGTTGAAGCCGGCCACGTACATGAACCTCTCTGGCAAATCGGTCACAGCCGCGCAGCGGTTCTGGAAGATCGAGCCGGAACAGACCCTGCTTGCACATGATGAACTGGACATGCCGCCCGGCGTGGCCCGGCTCAAGTTCGACGGTGGTCATGGCGGCCAGAACGGCCTGCGTGACACCATCCGCCTGCTTGGTCATGGCAAGTTCCACCGACTGCGTCTTGGCATCGGCCATCCCGGTCACAAGGACCGCGTGGTGGGTTGGGTACTGGGCCGCCCGTCGCCGGACGACGCGGTGCTGATGGCACAGGCCATCGATGCGGCCATCGATGTGATGCCATTGGCGGTAGCCGGTGATTACAGCGAAGCCATGAAGCGGTTGCACACTAACGGGAAGTAGGGAATGGGGAATGGGGAATCGGAAGGCTGCGTGCTTTCCAATTCTCCATTCCCGATTCTCCATTCCCGAGGGACAGCACCATGGGTATCAAATGCGGCATCGTCGGTCTGCCCAATGTCGGCAAGTCGACCCTGTTCAATGCGCTGACCAAGGCGGGTATCGCTGCGGCCAACTTCCC
>Ga0308157_10002572_pt1 | contig 29154 bp, 25 predicted proteins | sample PhyBR1_FD_201035 | JGI IMG/M metagenome (GOLD analysis project Ga0308157, IMG submission 201035) | Phyllosphere microbial communities from UC Gill Tract Community Farm, Albany, California, United States - DLSLB.R1 | ecosystem: Host-associated > Plants > Phyllosphere > Unclassified | place: USA...
TCTGGAAATACCAGATTCTGGATTCTTATCTTACTGTCAATATCGCCTTCTTTCCAGTATTTATTGATGTTCGTAACTTTCTCTATTACTTTATCGATATGCCTGCCGTGGTTAGATATTTTTTTGCTGTTTGCCGTAATCTCAAGCTCAATTTCTTTTAATTCCATATCAAACTGAAGCGAGTATCTATTGTATTTTTCATCCCCGAAATTCGGATTGTCAAAATAGCGTTTATCCAGATTTTCAATTTTGGTTTCCAAATCTTTTTTCTTCGCAAGAAGACCATTCAATTCTTCCCTACCCTCATTTTCCATGATATCAAAAAGCTTATTCAGCTGAAGTTTGAAAGGCTCTACAAATTGGGAACCTAGAGTATATCTTGATAATAGCTTTTCAAAAGAATCGTTCAAGCCTTCCGCTTTTGAATATGGTGTGGTCAATGCGTTGAAACTGGCATTTCTGCATTTCTGGCATTTATAGTAATGCGCATTCTTTTTTCTCACCACATAGCTTGTCAGAAGGCTTCCGCATTCGCATCTTAAAAAACCTGTCAATGGTCTGAACTCATTGATCCTGCTTTTGGAATATTCTTTGACTGGCACTTTGTTTTCAGAGAGCATTCTGTCAACCTTTAGAAAATCTTCCTCGCTGACTAAACCTGTCCAGTTCCCTTTCACTGGCTCTTCAAGCAGTGCATTTACCGATATTCCACAGTAAAATGGATTGCGCCACATAGAACCTAGTGACTGTTTTGTAATATTTAAATTGAGTTTTGCCAGTTTCTCCCTGATTACATAATCCCTCTCACCCGCAAGCTTCCACTTCCATGCTTTCTTTAAAATCTCTCCTTCTAAGTTTATTGTAATAGACTGCTTCTCCTGCATTAGAGCATAATCCCCTACCTTCTTTCCTCTCATTGTGTAGCCTCTGGGAGCTTTGCCTAGCCAGTTTCCCGCTCTCAGCAGTGCTTTCATTCCAGGAATTGTTTTTTCAAGCCTGTCCATGTTTTCCCTTCTGGCATCTAAAAGCTTGCTGTAAATATCAAGTTTGCTGTACTCATCATTCGTGCAGAGACCAGAAGAAGTTTCAATTAAATGCACACCGAGCTTATCCACAAGCTCATGGACGATGGTAATGGCATTTCCTCCTGTTCTGGAAAACCTGCTGATAAATTTTATGGCGATTGCAAAAGGTTTCTGTTTTGCGTTTTTGACCTCTTCCAGCAATCTTGTAAACTCTTTTCTGGTAAAATCGCCAGAAGCACTTTCATAAGTACCTCCAAGCATATTTTTGAGAGTATAGCCGTTCTTAGAAGCAAACTGTATTATTTCTATGCGCTGTTCTTCGAGACTGTTGTTTACTAACTGCAGTTTGGAGCTTACCCTTGTGTATCCCCAGATTTCTTTTACCTCAGCCTTTTGCGCTAATTTTTCTTTCTGAAATTTCTTAAAACTTTCAATCCCCATAATCTAAATTTTAAAATTATATACAATCACTGCCAATTGAAATAAGCTTTCGATTATCTCATTCCCCTCCGATTCTGAAATTTCTTCAAAACCTCTGCACTTTCTTAATTCTTCAACTGTTAATTTCCCTTCATTTGTTTTAGTTTTTTCTTCTGCGTCACAAATACCACTTTCTCCTTCACAGAATCTACCCCCTTGTTTTTCAATTTGTAAATTTACAAAAGTTTTCCCTCGGGTGATTCTTCTTCTCTCATCCGTTGCTCTGTTTTTCATTATACAATTCCTCTTCATTAAAAAAAGACCGAGCCTCGGTCTTTTTTATTCCACAATCACTATCCGCTATAAAGTTAAAACACTTTTTTTATTTTATCCTGATCAAAATATGGTGGGGATAACTACAAATATAAAACGTAATTCATTGAGGTTCATAAGTAAAATTTACCTATCATTACTTCACTCACTTTTCAGATTCATACAAAGTTAACAGGATTTCCTATCATTGTCATGGACATAATATGTACATTAAAATACTGATCGTTACGCAGAATCTACTTTACTCTTTCAGATCCTTTATTTTATATTTTCTAATATTTTCGAAGTCGATTCAATACCAACTATCTTACAGTTTTCCTCATAAGTTAATTTTGCATTTAAACCAAACTCTGCCATAATTTCATTTTTCAACTTATCATTTTTTGGATTTCTTAAATCAAATTCAGTTTTGTAATATGGATCACGATTGAAATCAAAAACATTATTATTCTTTATCGTTTCAATGATATCAGCTTTGTAGTAATGAGTGCTGAAACCGCAGGAATAATATCCGTAAGGATTTGACATAAATCTTGAAGTACTGTCTTCAGGCAAGAAAACATTCTCCCCGCGTGTATATTTATTGAATTTTGACAAAGGGAGTTCCTTATGAATAAATCCCCATTGGAGGAAAACATTTGAACTTCCATAACTAATACTTCTACCATAAGAGATAGGAAATTCAAATTCATTATCTTGTAACTTTTTATTACTAATAATTTCATATTCTCCATAATGCAGATGATTGTCCATCATAAAATCAGATGGCAAGGCTGTCAAGTTTTCTAGAATTTCAATATCTATATTTTTCTTTCTTGAAATATATGGATACAACTTAACTAAAACAGGAGTTCCCATTAATAAATTTAATCCATGATTTCTTTCAAGGATATTATTTTTTCTAAGCTTAGTAACGTCTAAAAGAATTCTTCCGAAACTATAATTTATTCTATCAATTTTGTAAGCAAAAAAGTCTCCCGATTTATATTTTACATTTTGTTTTTTAGCATTTTTAAATCTGCTGATTTCCTGTAAATGATTCTCATCAGAATTTTCAATAAAGTTTTCAATCCAATAACTCAATTTATTTTCGTTCCTTTTTTTCCTATCTTCCCAATAACTTGAAAAAAAAGTTGTTTTAGTACTGTGATTCCCTATCCAGAAATCTCCGAAAGTATTTAAAGAAACATAAACACCAATCGGAGTTTTTGTAGACAGAACTGCTGCAGTTAATTTCTGTTCTTTACCTTTAACTGTCTTCGGAACTAAAATCTCTCGATTTTTAGTTATTTCATTATACTGTGTTTCTATATACTGATTTGAAGTTGAGATAATATGCCTTTTTATTATATTGTCTTCAAAATATAAAATACTTGGTTCACGGTAAGTATCTCCTTTTAGAATTACTTTTTCCCAATTAGGTTTTATTTCTTCCAGTCCAAGATATTCTCTTTCTTTATTTGACAATTCAAAATTCATCCTATTATAATTAATTTATTAAAACAACTAAAATAGTACTTTTAAAACCCTAAAATCAATAACTAAAGATATAAATTTTCATTTTTTAGAATAAAAAAAAGCAAAGCAAGGTATTGGACACAGCCAGAGAAGTGCACATAACATTTTTCTTCGTTCCTCAAAAAATGCCCTTCGTGACTTATAGCACTTCAACTGTCTGACTGTCCAATTTCAGACTGCTTTCTTTTTTTCCTTTTTCTTTTTTTAAGCATTTATCCATTGTAACATTCTACAGCCATCATGACCATATTTTGCGCATGATACATATAAATATTTTCCTTAAATTAGAAGCCTGCTTTTAAAAATCTCCAAAGATTGCCACGTTCCTGCAATCAGCAAGATGAACGGTTGTTTAACAACCGCCTATCTTGCCACCCATTGCCTCGGAACTCGGCGGTGGAGAAACTTAAAAGAAAAGAGTTTGATAACAATGAAAATGAAAGATGATGAAAAGAGAAAATTCAAACAGAACACGAATCGTGGGACTGCGATTCACTCCTTTGGAGTATGCCGAACTGGAAAAAAGATTCAGAGTAAGTACCTGCCGAAAATTAAGCGACCACATCAGAAGGCACTTATTCAACAAACCAATTGTCTCCACCTACAGAAACCAGTCTTTAGACGAACTGATGGAAGAGACAGCTGTACTTACTTCCGAATTACGGGCAATCGGCAATAATATCAATCAGATTGCCAGAAAGATAAACACGCTCAAAACGATTCCAGATTTCAAAGGACATCTTTATCTGTTCGAAATCCAGAGAAAAAGACTTTTTGATAAAATGGAAGAGGTCTCAGGCCATACCCAGAAAATAGCAGAAAAATGGTTGCAGTGATAAAAACAAGCTCGTCCATAAGAGGCATTCTGAATTACAACGAAAATAAAGTTGAGATCGGAAAAGCGGAATGCATCAGTGCGGTAAATTATCCGCTGGAACTGGAAAAACTAAGTTTCACTTCAAAATTAAACCGCTTTCTAAAACTGGCAGAGCTCAATACCAATGCGAAGCGGAATTCGGTGCATATCTCGCTCAATTTTGATCCTTCGGAAAATCATTCGAAAGAAAAACTGGCTGAAATCGCAGACACCTATATGGAAAAACTGGGATTCGGCAGACAGCCTTATCTAGTGTATCAGCATCACGATGCAGGTCATCCCCATTGCCATATCGTGACAAACAACATTCAGAGAGACGGGAAAAGAATCGACCTGCATTTACTGGGGATCAGAAAATCAGAACCTGCCCGAAAAGAAATTGAGGAAATGTTCGGACTTGTAAAAGCCGAAGGAAGAAAACAGAAAGAACAATTTATGTTAAATCCGATAGATGTCGGCAGAGTTCAATATGGAAAAGCAGAGTCCAGAAAGGCGATCAACTCAGTTTTAAACAAGGTATTGTTCGATTATAAGTATTCGAGCCTCCCTGAACTCAACGTGGTTTTAAACCTCTATAATGTTCATGCTGACAGAGGAAGCGAGGAATCGAGAGTTTTTAAAAACAACGGACTGCTTTACAAGATACTTGATCAGAATTCAAAACCGATGGGCGTGCCGATAAAAGCCAGTGAATTTTATAGCCGGCCTACTTTAAAATTTCTGGAGGAAAAATTCAGGATAAATGAAACAAAGAAACAATACGGCAAAAGCCACGTAAAAAATGCTTTGAGACATGCTTTATTTGATAAAAGAATTACTTCAGTTGAGAGATTATCCCAAAGGCTCAAAGATGAAGCGATTCATACTGTGTTAAGAAAAAGCAGTGAGGGAAAACTTTACGGAATAACTTTTGTCGACTTTAAAACACAGACTGTTGTCAATGGGAGCAGTCTTGGAAAAGAATTCAGTGCAAAAGGAATTCAGGAAAGCTTTGCCATCAACATTCTTTCACTTGAAAGAAAGCATCAAAATGCCATCTCCGCAAACTCAGAGAACTTTCAAGATCTTGAATTAAGAGAGTATGTAAAAGAAAATCTTGCAGACATCCTTCTTCGTGGGGAAAAAATAAATGAATATGTTTCGAAACAGTTTAAACAAAAAAAGAAAAAGAGACTTTACAAGGGAACTTGAAATTGTTAAGGGTGCAAATTGCACCCTTAACTTTGTCTCTAATTTTTACTTGTATGGAAAAAAATTTTGATGAAAGCAATTTGTTTACGTTTAAATATGATATGGTTTGAAAATTTGACATATCTTTCATTACTTAGTAAAGATTTCATTTACAAGCTATTGCTTGGAAATATGAAATTGAGCTTGAGATGCAATGTAACTTGTTTCACTTAAAGTTATTTTCAAATTACCAAATTTGTAGGACGAGCCAACTTTGACATCTTTAAATGTCTGATTATCTTTTTCTCCAGCACTTACCGTAAAGTTACATGTGCCTCCAACTGAAACGTCATTTAGACCAATTATCAATTTTTCCGCATCATTTATATACGACTTGCCTTTAAAAAGTTCTATATCGAGAGATTTAAAAACTTTATGTGGTGAAACGTTTGATGAATCTAGAACATTCGAATCCTGTTTAAAAAACATACTATCTAACTTTGTTTTGTTATTGGCTATTTCCTCATACTTTGTTTTATAAAAAAGGGTTGGATCTTTACTTTTAAAATTCCAATCTTGAAATTCTTTTAAAATTACCTCAAGTTTATCGTTTTCCTTTTCTAAAAAATCAATTCTCGCCTTATGCTGTTCTAATTCTGTTTTTGACGATTCAACCTGCGCTTTATAAAAATCAATTTTTTGCTCTTCGAAAGTAAATCTATAAATAGCCCAAGTAATTCCTGCAATAAAAATTGTATATGTAATTATAGACTTTGTCTGATTGTCTTCAAACCAATTTCCCATTTTTTAAATTTTTTCTTAAATAATCCTCTAAATATTTTTGAGATACTTTTATTTTAACTTGAGAAAAGATAACACTGCAAAAAATCACCTTAATTAAGTCTCCTTTTTTTAGCCCCAAGTCTAAAACAATTATGGAATATGAAATAATTGTACCGCAAGTTTTATTTCCCTATTTCTATCTCCAGTTAAATGAAATCGGTAATTAAACCAATTTTCGTCACTTTTAGAAACAAATGATAAATAGTTAGTATGTTTTGGGGTAATAGTTTCCACTTTAGAAAGAATAATGCTAAAATCTTTTTGTTTCACAAATATTATAATTGATGCTTTTGTATCTCTCCAAGTTAAGTACTTGAGTAATTGATCTATTGTTGCTAAAAAACCTTTCTGTCCTGTCCAAAATTTACATTCAGCGATAAATACAACTGAACTGTCAAATCTTAATTGAATATCTGTTTTGCCCGTCTTATTAAAAGTCTCCCCCATGACACTTCCGTATTCAAAATTAGGATCTAGAGTCATTATTATATGATCTCTTAAATCTTCCTCTCCTTTATTACTATAAACGCTTGGCAATCTTTCAAAATTTTTACCAACATCATTGATTAATTTTAGAATTTGATGATATGTTTCGTTTTCTATAGCTGGTTCTGGTTTAAAGTTTGAATTTACGACCTCAGGCTTAGTAACTTTAATTTTTGTTCTTAATGAAGGCTTTGGAATTGCAAATGTTTTTGGCGTGTCATCTTTTTTCCTCAAAGGCACACCTAAAGAGGACATAAAATCATTTTTGGCCAATAATTCATTTTTTCTTTTTCTAATTTCACTAATAACGTAAGGATACATAGAATTGTTAAAATCAACAATATTCTTCTTGAATATAGAAAACTTTTCATTTGATTGTAAAACATTTTCATCGTATATATCTTTTATATGCTTTGGGTCATCATAAAAATCAATAATTTCAAGTTTCAATTTCCCCTTCTCGACTTCGAAATTTGTACCTTCATTATCTAAAACCATATTGTTTACAACAGGTTTATATTTAAGTAATTCATAATCACCTGTAACTGGAATAAAAAATTGAATAATTTTCCGTTTATATTTCTCCCCGTAATAAACATCAAAATTTGGAGGAAAAAATGCAGCAGAAATTTCTTTTTCATAATGATCCGCATAAACATCATCAAAATGGATAACTGGTTCCTCAATAAAATTTTCGCTAACCAAATAATCTGCATATTGTTCCTCACTGACATTAAGCAGGTAATTTTCATTTACTGTGTTTAGTTCTAAATTAATTTTTTGCACTTTAGATCTAAAATATTCAACTATTGATCCTTTTCCGCTAAAGATTTTGCTTGTATACATTAATGTAAATTATTTTTTTGACCCTTTTCGATAACCCTTAAATTTTTAATCTTCTTCTGTAATTGACTCAAATTTAAAACTAATAAAATCCAATATTATAATATCTTTAAAAGTTATCTTACATTAATAATTTGAAAATTTCTTTAATAATTTTAAAGATTACTACATTCTTGTAATCTATAAGATGCCATTTATTTTACAAATATTTTAATTTATAACCTTTACCACGAAACTCGAAGTTGCAGAAATTTCAAAGAAATGCGTACCAAAAGCTTCTAATGCTCCTTTAACATTTTTTGAGAATTAACTTTAATCTTATTTTTATGCCTATTATAATTATTTTTCTCCAAGTCCATTTTCTCATTATCTAATAATATATATTTTACCTTTTCTGTTGGTATAACAATATTTTCATTACCTATATCAGATTTTTTTAAGAAAATTTGAAATGCTGAATACATAAAAAAAAGAATTAGCATACTAAATAATATTATTCTTAGGTAAAAAACCAGATCTTTAATTTTTTCCGTTTTTATTTTAATCTTTTCAAAATCTTCTTCAAAATCATTATGATCCTTACTGTAACTTTTTTTTACACTATCTTCCTCTTTTACTATATCTTTTTCTAGGCAAATAATATTATAGCTGGTAATTCCAAGAATTCTAATAGCAATAAATGTGTATAAACAGTAGCCAATAAAAATTAATGCTAGAACCCATGATTTATCTTTTACCTGATAGCTAGCAAAAGCTGTTGCTGCAAAAGTCAAAGGAAATGAAACGACCTGCTTACTAATTAAATCAATATTTTTTTCTAGATTTTCAAAATATTTGTTTCTTTCCTCTTTGAATTTAGATTTTACCTTCTCAAAACTAAATTCATTAATGTAATTATTATAATCTCTTTCAGTTAAGGAAATAATTATTTTTAGTCCTTTGACAATTTCGAAAAACCTATCCTTTGATTCGTAATTACCTATACCCGCCGTAGATATAGTTTCTATAAATAATTTGATGAATTCAGTATTTTCAGTAATCCTATCTGAAAAATCTCTTTTTTCAAATCTTTTTTTTAACAACAGAAAATCTGGATACAAATCATCCAGTTCACCTATTCGCAAGTCATAATTCTTATAGCCAATATGCATTACACTATTTTCCTTACTCACAATAATTAATTCATTATCATCACTTTTAATTGATGTAAAAATTGAATTTGTTTTCAACAAGTATAATATTTGTTGATAAGAATGATTATTGAAGATAATTGCCTTATTTTTAGAAAACTTTTCACTAACATCCTTAAAAATTACTTGGGATTCTTTTTCAAGAATTAACAATTGCGATTTAGCAAAATTTTCAAAATATTCATTATATCTCTTTAAATAATCTTCTCTTTTGAAAAAAACATGAAAATTTTCAATTGTAGTACTTTTTAATTTTAAAGATATTTTGTTTCCGGTTAAGTTTTCTGTATGGGTAAAAACAGATTTAATTATAGAAAGATTATCATCAAAGTTATTTTCACCTAATTCAAATAGTAAGTTCCTACCATCATACTCTATAGTGTTTATATCGATATTGCACTTGTAAAGTTCTATGAGTCTATAAATTATTTCATCATGAGTTTCCATCTGTTAGTTGTTCTTTCATATGTTGAGATTTAATTTTCTTGGCTAATTCTTTCGAATAAATAACGATTCTGTCGTCTAAAACTTTTACTTCATCATCGTTAACCTTGTTGTAATCGACATTTAATTCAATACCACTAACACTAGCTTTAATAGTAATTAGCCCCCTCCATTTCGTAGTGTCTTTTTTAAATTCGGGATCAATAATAATGTTACACTCCTTTGCATAATCTGATATTTTATTACCTTCTTTCTCTCCATAGAGATGCTTACTCAAATCAAAGATATTTATCATTCTACTTTTATTAGATTTAGAATAATCATATATTGCCTTTTGAAAATCACCTAAACCTTTATAGATTTCATTACCTTCTTCATCTTTAGGACGATCAATAGTTTTTATCAAAGTAATTAAATTAGAGGTGTTTGCAGAACTTTTAATCATATCTCCACCATTGACCCATTCTCGAAAATACTTTGACACTTCACCGTCTTGTTGTGTTGTAATTAAAGCTAAATAATTTTTCTTTTCCTCTTCAATTTCTGAATTCAAATAAATTTCAAAATTCAATCGGAAAGCCATCGCAATTTTTTCAACATTTAAATTTTCAGTCGTATTTAGCTTATAAATATCACCTTCTTTAAATATATTAATCCCATTTTTTTTTCTTAATAAAACAACAGAAATATATCTTTTATTAGAAATGAAATAATCAACAAATAAGTAATAACCACCAATAGCAAAAGAAACTTTTTCTATACTATTCTTTAGCTTTTCGATACTTTGCGAAAATTCGGTAAATGACTCATCTTCTGAAATCTCAAGATAATTATTTAAACTATTTGAAAATTCATTTGAACTATTCTCTTTAAATTTCGTATTTCTTAAAGTAGAACTTTCGTTTATAGATTTATGCAATTCCTCGACTAGCGTTTTTGAGAATTCGTCATTTTTAGAAATACTCTTCGAGAGATCCAGATTTGACTTTGTTTTACCTTTTTCTTTTTCTAAAAAATGAATTATGTATCTAACTATTTTAATTTCTGTTTCCATACAATTATTAAGATTAATTTTCAGATTGTATCATAATATAATTTAGAGATTAAATTAATATATTGACACATATTAATTTGACTATTCTATTAAAATGATTACGTGATTCTACGCAATTTTTTCTTAACTATTCTCTATTCAAATAACAGAAAAAAAAAGATTACATAATTACGGAAATCCGTAACAAGGAAGTAATTTTAAGACTCTTGCACAATACGTAATTATACTGTTTTTTTTATTTCACAAGTTTATCTAAATTTTGATTTTACTATTAAAAATTCTCTTCGAGTGGGTTCTGAGCAATATGCAACCATATTTGTTTTTTAAACAAACGAAAATCATGCAGATCAAAGGAACGAATTGTATCCTTATTTTTTCGTGCTATGCATGTCGTTGAAGGCAGTTTCATCTACTTTAAGTTTTATAAATATTAAATCCATAAAAAACATACAACTAATTAGAAGATTTTTATTGCAAGATAAACTGTTCATTATGCGCTCGAAATAGTAAATACACTTGATTTTTAATTCGTTCAAAATTTTAAATTATTAATTTATAAATAAAAATTTGAAAAACGAGGTTATAAAAACTTAATGGTGCACTTCCAAAATTTAAAAATATAAAGAATCAAAAATTAATTTTATCTTTGAAATTATAGCAAAACCTTTTTTGAAAAAAAGTAAAAATTGTCTTCAAGACGCAAAATTTTATGAGTATAGAAGATTTATACAGACAAATATCAAATAAATTATTTGAAACATTTTACGTTGATGACCTTAAATATGGAAGACAACAAATAGATGGAAGTTATAAACTCATAAAAGAAAGGATAACACCAGTTACTGTTGAAGATATGTTAAAAAAACAGAAGAGTTTATTAACTTATCAAGAATTACACATCGTAGATACAGCTTTAATTAAATGGATATGTTTAGATCTAGATATTATAAAATCTGAAATAGATAGTAACGAAGTAAATGAAGATAACTTAAAATCTGTAAAAAGAACAGCCGATGCAGTAAGTACGTTTTTAGATTCAAAAAAAATTTCTCACTTGGTAGAATTTTCTGGAAGAAGAGGTTTTCACATCTGGGTAATATTTGATAGACTTATAACAAAATCAGATGGTTACAACTTAATAAATTATATATTCTCTAATGTTAGAGAAAGTTTTGACAAAATAATTGTCGCTGATAAATTTCCTAAAACTCCATTTGTTAGTAAAAATTCTAAAGGTATTGGATATGGAATAAAACTTCCATTATCGCAAAACAAGACAAATCAAAAATTATCATTCTTTATAAATAGAGAAGAATACTTCGAATTCGATCAAAATAAATGGTTAAGTTCTCCAGACTTAGCATTTCTTATTAAACAGTTAGAAATTTTGTCAAAATTAGAACTTACTACTTACGACCAAATCGAGCCATACATCGAAGAGTATTCTTCAAATAGAACTCTATCTTTATCTTATAGTTTTTTAAAAACTAGAAAAATAACATCTAACATATCAAATAGTTTAAAATTAGAAGATATTCTTTTATCACTTAAAAAATGTGACCATTTAAGATCTATACTGAACGATTTCGAAAAAGGTTTAGAGAATAAAGAGCGTGGTATTTTAGTTGGATTACTTGGGCAACTTAAAACTTCCGAAAATGTAAATTTTGGAAGAGACCTACTTGTTGAATTATTTTCAAAAATTAGAGGATACAACGAAGAGATCACATTAAAAAAAATTGAAACATTAAAGTACTTTCAACCAATCACATGTAAAAGCCTTGGAAAGTGTTCAGCATGTAATGATTGTTTACTTATCTCTCCCGTAGAATTAATTGAAGGATTAATTCTCGAAAGTATTCCTAAATATTCCATTAAAAATATTGATAACATTATTTTTAATAAGATTAAAAACTCTCTTCATCAGTATTCCTATAAAAATGATGAAGTCCCATTATATCCTCAGCTAGAAATCATTAAAAATCTCGAATTTGAAGAGATAAAAAAACAAATTGAAAATATTTACAATGGGAATGCAGATCAAAATTTTGAAGCATACAAATTCGAAAGAAACGAGATAATCAAAATTCGAAAACTCTACAATATTGATCCTGTAAATAATTTCATATCGGTTTATTTTACATTTATTTTAAGTACCATTTATTTTAGCGAAATATCAAACAATTCGTATGGATATGAATTTTCAAATAGTTTTTATAAGAACAATATATTCAATAATTGGTTTATTAATTGGGCAAAGTATACAAAAAAAATTGAAACGATTTTATATAACTCTGAATATCAAAAATATCATTTAATAAAGCTTGATATTAAAAATTTTTATGATAGAGTTGATATAAATAGACTAAAAATTAAATTATTTGAAGAGGCTCCTTTAAATATTAAGAATAAGCTTGATGAACTTTCAGAAAATGATATTACGAAGTACAAATATATTATTGATTATTTAATTGATCTTTCGGTACAAACTACTGGTGATAAAGAGAAAGGTTTACCACAAGGCCCAGCATATGCTAGATACTTGGCAGAGATATATTTGATTGGATTGGATAAATTAATTGAAAATAAATTTATAGTTGATCAAAAAAGAGAATTTTATAACCGTTTTGTAGATGATGTTTTCATCTTTGTTGAATCTGAAGAAAGGGCATTACTCCTTTTTGACAAAATAAAAGAATGGCTTTCGATCAATAATTTGGAATTCAATTATGAAAAAACAAAAATTGTAAATGTAAAAGAATATACTGAATCTGGAGAATATCATAAGTTTAAGGACAATGTTAAATACGATATTAATTATGTAAATAAAAACAAAAACACATTATCTGAAGCCGAAATTCAGGAAGCGTTATCTAAACTAGAAACCTTAACTGATGATTTTAAATTTGGCTTAAAAGATAATCTAAGATTCTTCTATAGTCAATTTAATAAAGATAAAAGGCTGGATTTTTTAAGAAAAAAACTTTCAAAAAAACTGCCTTTTACAAATGATGGAAGAGGTACTCTATATTTATTGTTTTATTCAAATCTTTTTGAAAATTTTCCTAATGAATTTTGGATTTTGATTAATGATATTGATAAAATTACGGGGTTATCCCTTTCTCATTATCTAAATACTATTCTTTTAAATGATGACGTACACAACAGTAGAATTACGGAAATAGATATTCTACTAAATAAAATGTCTTTAAGAAAAGATCTTTCTGAAGCTGATCAATTGCTGATAGCTTCTCTTGCCTTTAAAACAAACAATCCAATAAAACTTAATTATTCCGAAAAAATTATGTATTCAGCCATTCAAATTCCAAATATGGAATTAACTATACTTCACTGGGATTTGATGGAGAAAAAGTTGAGAGATGAAGATGATTCAACTTTATTATATGAGTTAGATAAAATTATAAATAAACAAGAGCATACAAAGGATTTTTTAAATAAACTTGCAAACTATTCCTTCATACGATTCTCAGAATGGGATTCTAAAAATCCTGCCTTTCTACTAAATGAAGCTACACTGGGTATGTTTTATCAAATCTTATCTTTTCTAACTTTATTTGAAAATTCAACTGCAAATACCAGTGTTATCGTAGCATGGAAACTTCTTTTAAACAAGTCTGCTGAACATGGTGATATTTCAAATAAAAAACATCAATTTTTGTGGATCAATAAAATAGAAAAGTTTGAGTATAATGATTTTTCAAGTAACAGTTACTCCATAATCCTTTCTAACAAAACTGGTGCAAAATTGAGTGAAATCAATTGTCAAAATGAATTTTTGGAACAATATAGAAATTTGTTAATAGTTCTACTATTTGACAAAGATAAGGTCAATGATCTAAGTCATTTTAAAGCCGACGTATTATCGAAAATCGAATCAAAAGACTCTTTGTTTTTTGATTGGATAAGTAATCCAAATGCTATGCTTTATCCAGAACAAGATGACATATGCTTAAAAAATATTGCTCTGAATGGATTAATAATTTTAAAGAACAATAATAAAATTTTTGTAAAGAATATTTATAATAAAATTGATGTTAAAAAATTTGATTATTTAAATATTAATAGTTCTTATAATCCAGAAGAATATGAAATAGAATATGAAATACCTGCTGAGAATTTAGCCTTAGTTTTAAAGGCAACTAGCTTTTATGAATTTATTAAAAAGCTAAATGAAGTCATTGAAACTCATTCAAATTTTAGTAAAAAATATAAAACTGAAAAGCCTGTTTTTTATACTCCTTTTAACAGCTTATCTAGTTTACCAATCATCCCATTTTATTCGCTTTATAAACAAGTTATTAATGGCATTGGAAATATAGTAGAAATAAATATCACGAGTTACTGGCAAATTATAAGTAATTTAATTGACAAAGTAGATGATAGAGAAAATATAAGATTAATCTCTGAAAAATCTGTATTTAACTTTAATATAAAAAATTTAGAAGAAAGATTTTATCCTAAATCTGGATCAATTGCCTTTTCGGAAGAATCTAAAATTGATTTTATAAAGGCTTTCGTGATGAATATACAAACTGATTACTTTACAATATTTCAATATCAATATGTATGGAGCGTAACTAATTTTAAAATAGCAGAAAATTTAAATAATGGCAACAAAGACATTATTAACTATTTACAAATACATTTTCAAAACTATACAGACGATAACATTGAAATAGATTTATTTTTCTCTATTGATGAAAATTTAGAAATTAAAGATTCATCTCTTTTAAATTTTTATGAAACAATTCTACATTCGATTAGTATCTTTCAAAACCAAACAAAATTGTCTGATATAAACTTCGTTGAAATTATTAATGAATTTGTTTTACATGATTTATCAATATATAGTATTGAGGAAGAAGAAAATCAAACAATAAAAATAAGCGAACTACATAAAAATAATTTGTCAATTACAGAAGGTAGAGATTTACTTTCAAAGACTACCTTTTTTAAATTATTTATTGATTCGATAGAGAATGTTGATATTAAAGAATTATATTTATTTAATCATAGTGCTAATAGATTTCAATTAGAAAACATACAAGACCTCAAAGATAAACTAAGAGGTATTTCACATTATATTTTATTAAGGGGGGAGAAATTGTTTATTTATACACCCGAAAAAGAATTATTAAAATGTTTCGATAGAATAAGTCAAAGATTATCTCTTTATAATCAAGTTCACAATCAACCCAACAATACCAATAGCATTCCTGATATCAGTGAATTTTTGAGTGTTTTTCCTGAAAACAAAGATTTTTCCTCGATAAAAGATATTGTTCTAAATTTTTCAAATATATCTGAAGTAAACGAAAAACTTAAACTTCACTATAAAAGCACATTTAATGTATTGGATAGGATTACTAATTGGCTATCGCTCTTCAATAAAGAAAGTATTAAAAATAGTTTATTAGAAAAGTATATGGAAGAAAGAAAAATTCAGTTACCATTTCTATATACATCAATACTTACAGTTTTAAGTAAACATATTAATATTTCTCAAAATCACATAAATTCTTTTAGAGATAAAATAAAAGAAATCTCTAGTTTTGAAGACTCTATTGTTTTACCAATAAAAAACCCTCTAAACGATGGAAATGGCCTTAAAAGATTATTAGAGAAGTCGGGGTTCGAAGATAGAAGTTTTAATTGGGAAAAGAATTTTTCTCTAGTATGTACTACTGCTTCAGTTACAGTAAAAAAAATTATAATAATAACTGATGTTGCTATTTCTGGTTCTCAAACAACAAAAGCTTTTGAATATTATATGAGAGAACATTCAAATATCGAAAGCTTAATAGAATTTAACAACGTAAAAAATGGAAAGCCTAAATCTCCAAAAGAAGAAAGGTATTTTCTTTTTAGTAATATCGAGGAGTCTACAAGCTTTAGGGAAAAAATTCAAAAATGTGAAGAAATAATTTTTGTTTCTTCAATAATGACTGAAGTTTATGAATCTAAAATAAAAGAGTATTTTAAGGATATAAATCCTGGGGTTTCTTTTCAGAAATTTGAACACTCTTTAAAATTAGATGAATACCTCTATGGCAACATTTTATATAATAAAATACAAAAAGATCTGTTTGAAATATTGATTAGTGATGTAGATTTAATTTCCAAGATATTTAGTATGAGCCCCTTGGAAAAATCAGGCTACAAAAAAAGCTTAAAAGATTTAGGAAAAGCAAATTTGATTCTAAGAATTGGCTCTTTACCTGCAAAACATCTAAAATTGTTTACTCTGCAACCTAATAAGGGACTGCCATTATTTGATTATATCAATAATTGGTAAATTTTAGTGAGCAATTGACAATTAAATCACAATTGGTAAGTAGTGCATGGATATTCATTTATTTATTTATTTCAGTTTCTATAATTATGAGAATAATTGTCTTCAATAATAGATAATATTCTTAGCTAACAATTTTATAAAAATCTTCAAAAAATAGGTTAGATAATTTAATGCTTCCCGCTACTAAGACAAAAGCTTCAGAGAAATCTGAAGCTTTTTTTTGTTCACACTTAAATGCTGTAAGCTTTGATAATATTACTTATAACATTTTTATATCCAGAATTTAGTTTAGCCAATATTCCAATCTCTTTTCTGAGTAATAAGGCCCATAAGAAATTTGAACTTCTCTTTTTCCTGCTTTCGGAATCAAAAATGAGACTTTTATCTTTCTGGTTCTATTATCAATCAAGGTTAATATTTTCACATATTCTTCGGATATTATTCCTTCCTTTTGAGCCATTTTCATTATTCTTCTTGATTTTCTTATTGTCCTTTTAGTCGGCGAACAACCGAAAACCGCTTTGTACTTTCTTGGTTTAATTGAGTCCAAAGCTTTTTTATTGAGAGCTGGTACAATAAAGTCTTCGTAATCATTGAAACTTACACCAATTTCTGGAGTGTTATTTCCATAAGAATATATGTGATCATTCTCAAAAAGGAAATCCTCATAGATTCCATATTTTCTTTCCGAGAAATTATATCCCTCAACTATTAAAACAGTTGAACTTGTTGTATCAATTCGTTTTTGAGTTTGGTAATCTTCCCTTTTTGAAATCAATAATTTAAAACATTTGATTTGTTCTGGCTCTAATTTGTCTTTTATTGAGTCCAAAGTTTTAATTGTAATATCATTCCAATGGTCTTTCTTTTGTGCAAAAGATAGAATAGAAGTCAATAATATCAATATTAAGATGCTTTTTCTCATTTAACAATAACATTTGTATAATCCACTCTAAAGAATGTTCTTAAATTAAAGAAACCCCATGCTACGCACAGTTTCTGACTTTACGCTTTTCAACAAATATAATTTAAAATTGAAAACTTCGAAAAACAGGACTTCTATACATGTAGCATCAATTACTTTTTAATTTATGCCCATTATAAACACAGGCTAAAATAACGAAAAACACGCTACATAAGGATGATAGGGATCTAATATCATTCCAAAAATTCCAACGGCCTTCGAAAATATTTCTCATTTGCTTCACACTTGCGCTTGAGGCATTTGTAAGTTCAAATAACTCCAGCTTATTATTCAGAGGAACGTTTACAAACACTGTTACAGCAAATACACCAAGTGAATAAAATACAGTAGCTATAATGAGCAACAGAAACGATGGCTTTTTGTAGTGCAGAAAACTGGTAATTGGGAGCATAATCAACGTTCCAAAAAAACAAATGAAAAATGGAATATTCTGAATCTCTCGATTGATGTTCTGCATGGCATTTAGAAATTCCTTATCGTTTAGTTTTCCCAATCCCAAACTCACCGAAATCGAGTACGAAAAGAAAAGCCCAGCCATTAATGCTGTTATCGTTGCCGTAATAATTAATAGAATGTTTGATGCTCTCATTTTAATTGGAAATACTAACGGTTCTTTTTAAATATTCATTTGTATCTAGCTGACGAATCATAAAATCAGCAACTTCCTTACGGGCAATTTTTAGATTGAGTTTTTTATAATTTCCGTCAAAACCTATTCGATACGTATTGGTAATTTGGTCATCTGTAAAAGCACTAGGCCTAACAATTGTATAATCCAAATTACTGTCCAAAATATATTTTTCTTGCAATTTATGATCTTGAAATGCTTTTTTTAGCAACATTCCGAACATAACATGTTTCCAGATAAAATTAAGATTTCCATAGCTTTCACCCAAGCCGAGCGTCGTTTGGCAAATCAATCTCTTTGATCCTTTTTTCCTCATCGCCTCAATAATTTTTTTTGTTCCTTCTGCGCGTATTTTGCCTTTTCTACCATCGCCTAAGGCACAAAAAACTGCTTCTTGATTCTGCAACGCATTTTCAACATCATTCAAACTCAAAACATCACCTACATGAATATGAAGGTTAGGATGAGAAATGTTTTGTAGTTTTTGGGGATCACGAACAAAAGCCGTTACTTCATCACCATTTTTTAATGCTTGTTTTACGATTTCAATGCCAACTGTACCTGTGGCTCCAAAGATTATTACTTTCATTTTGTATCAATTTTTAATATTAGTGATACAAAATTGCAATAGATAAATGTCCTAAAATAGAATAAAAGCGACAGTGATTAATATTTCTCAAATGATTTTGGAGTTTTACCGGTAAAGGCCTTAAAAACTTTTATGAAATGCGATTGATCTGAAAACCCATTTTGATATACAATGTCGGTATGTTTTTCATAATCTTTAACGGTCAATTGATCCAATGAAGCTTGAAATTGGATAATCTTAGCAAACTGTTTAGGAGTAAGCCCTGTTTCGGCCAGGAATCTTCGCTCAAAGGTGCGAATATTGAACTTTAGCTTACTGGCAATCGAGCGTATACTTTCCTGACCTTTTGTTTGAAAGATGCATTCTATGCCTTGCCTTATTTCAAAATCAAGGTTTTCCTTTTTCTTTTCAAAATACCGTAAAAGCAATTTTGATATAATGTCAATTTTATCTTTTGCGCTTTCGCTCAATTCCAATTGTTTTTTAAGCCACCTTATATCTTCTTCAGTATCATCAAAGTAATAGCAATTATCATTTATGCTTTGGGGTTGTATATCGAAAAATGTCTTCAAGACAAAGGGATACAACTGAAAAACGACAATAAGAAATGCGCCCGAAATCTCAAGTTCAATTGGGAGAATTGTTTGTCCGTAGAGAAAAACTTCAGGCATCTTTTTATCATGAGGCTTTACAATCAATCCGCGATCGGTTTGCTGAAACATCAAACCTGGACAACCGTCTGCAAAAAAAGGCAATGTCGTATCTGTATTTTTATCTTCACTTTCAAACACCCATATGTTTTTCACAAAAAGCGAAATAGAGTCTTCGGGAACAATATTTTTATAGTTCATGTTATTATGATTACCGATTTATAAAATAATTGCTAATGAGATTTTAGACATCAAATATCTAGAAATTTTTCAAAACGCAAATTTCGAGACATTTATGACGCTTTTCAAAGGACTTCGACTAGTGGCTATTTTTTATTTGCTTTTAGCGATTCTAAAACCAAAACCGTCATTTCGTGTACTTTTTGGAGATTGGTATCTGACTTCTGGCATATGAATTCCATATTCTAAAGGTTTTCCATCTGAATTTTGGGTCTCGTAAAACCAACTAACACCTTTTGAAATTTTATATGGTCCATCTCCTTCCAACGGTCCTTGTGGATTTTGCTTGCTTACTAAGCTATCCTTCTCAGGATTGTACCAATCAGAAACCCATTCTCCAACATTTCCAGTCATATCATGAATTCCTAATTCATTAGGTTTAAGAAGTCCAACTTTATGAAAAATACTGTCTGAGTTTTCTTTTACCCAACCAATCTCGATTGGGTTATTACTGCCACTGTACGTATAGTTTTTAGTTTTCTTTCCGCCTTTAGCCGCATATTCCCACTCTGCTTCTGTTGGCAGTCTCCCTCCCGCCCATTTTGCATAGTCATTTGCTTCATCCCAAGTCGCAAGCATTGGATTTTCGTCTATCCATTTATAATGCACTTTTACTCCGTATGCATTTTCTATAGGTGCATCAGGCATTTTCCTACCTGTTTTTTCACAAAACTCCTTAAACTGCTTAACCGTTATTTCATATTTACTTATATAAAAGTCATCAAGCTCAACCATTCGGTGCGGACTAGTAAAACCATTTATTGTGTCACCTTTTGGACTAATGATGATTTGGTGTTTACCTTGCTCAAAAGTCCCTCCTTGAACAAAAATCCAGTCAATATTATCTTTTTTACAAGAAGTGAATGCAAAAAATCCTAGAAAAAATATAACTATCTGTATTTTCATAATATCTATTTAAATTTACTTACAAAATGTATGGAAAAATACAGAAAGTTATCTAAATTTAAGAAGTAAAGTTTTATATTTTTTTTATTATGAATTATTGAGATCTAAGTGTAACTTTGATTTTAGCATAAATATCAAGACTTACAAACTTGCCATTTTTAATTTCACAATCTTTCATAGTTCCTTCGTACTGAAAGTCAAGTTTAGCCATTACGCTTTTACAATTCTTATTTTCTGTTTCAACAAATGCTTCAATTCTGTTAAGTTCTAAATTATCGAATCCATAATTGCAAATTAGCGGTATTGCTTCTTTGATAATCCCTTGTCCCCAAAAATCTGGAATTAACCAAAAACCGATTTCTGCTTTTTTATGTTCTTTACTTAAATTATTTAATCCCGCCGCTCCGTAGAATGTTTTATTGTCAGCAGAGCAAATAGCAAACCAAATTCCTGTCTCGTTTTTTTCAAGGTCAGCAAAAAAAATCATTTGTTCTTTTGTTGCTTCCAATGTTTGAAAACTCACTCCATAATATTTAATAACTTCTGGATGCGAAAGTCCTTTGAAAACATTTTCAATATCATTATCCGCAAATTGTCGCAGCAAAAGTCTTTCGGTTTTTATGGTTGGAAATTCTTTTTTCATGATTTTTATTCGTTTCTGACCATTAGCTTTCATGGCCAAAACTAACTAATAACTTTTTTATTTTCAAACACATAACTCTTACCTACCGACTATTAAAGCACTTTAAATTTGATTAATGCTTTTATACTTAACACGTGTGGGGATGCAAACAAAAAAAGAGAAAAAAATTAAGATACATAAGTTAAAATGCTATAATGCTCCAAGATAATTTAACGAGTTAATTTAAATTTAAAATTAACCTACATTCTTTCTGTACTACCAAAATATTTTCCAAATAAAAACTGCTGACAATTATGTCAGCAGTTTAACCAGTTATCCTGAAATTCTATTTCAGTTTAATTAGCACTTATAATATTTACCAGACTCATAGTCAAAGCATAGATTAGGGTATTGATAACCTCCCATAGTTTGTTTTAACTCTTTTTCAGTCAATTTTTGCACATCACTTGGAGTAAATTTTTTAATTTCTGTGTTTTTTGCGGTTTTTTTAAACATAACTTAGTAATTTAAATTAATTAATATTTTCCAATAATTTAAAGACATTTGGAATCTCTGTCAATTCCTGCGCAGGACTTTTTTTTTATTTCTTTTAGAATGAAACCAAAATCACTTTGCTCAAATATTACCTCCTTTTCAGCAAAGAATATGATATTTCTGAACTTAAATATTTTTAAAAAAAATTATGGAATTAAATCTATCATAGACTATCTATTTGGACTTACATTCATAAAACCACAACTCTACTCACAAATATTATTTTTTATAACGACATTTTCTTACGGAAAACCACATTTGTATAAAAATTTAACATTTATAATAGTTTTACAACACATTAAAACCTGAAAAAACCGCAATAAAAACAAGACATAATCAAAATATTTAACAAATATTATTTTTTATTTTTATTATAAAATCACCTATAAATAGCAATTATTTTCAAAACAATATAGTTTGTTAGCTTACTGTTTAAAAGAATCAGAATATCTTTTTTTGCCTCTTCTGAATCATAATCGAAATGAAGCAACATTTCAGTAATAAAATCTGAATATTGAATTCCTGGCTCAATTTCAGATAAAGCAATTTCATCCAAATCGTCCAATTCATATTTTTTAGATACTTCATTAAGCTCTTTTATTTCCAAAAAAGACGCTTCTTCCTCATCCTGTCCAATAACGACATCAAAACCTTTAAGTAGCACGATATTAAAATCTTCTTTGTCTAGTAAACTTCTAAAGTAATTTGGTAAAGCTTCGGTGTATAGATCTCTTCTCAGGAGATAATTGTCATCAAGAAACTTTTTATTTCTTAGTTCATAATCAAAATCTGAAATCAATTCTTCAACTTTCTCTTTATTAAGAAATTCGATTTCATTTTGATTTCCTTCCGCCTCATTAATTAAGGTTGCCATTTTCGAGTAGCATTCAGGATAGTTTCTCATAACATAAATTTCCATCGCTTTACATACGGCAGGGTTTCTTTTATATTCGCCTAGCAAATGTAAGTACTTCTTTTCGGGCACATCCTGAAACTCTGCAAAGCCATCATAGTAACCATCATTATATACTTCGTCAAACAGAAACTCAAGTTTTACTCCCCTATTTTGAGCATATTGATAAAACAAAATTTGTTCGAAAAATAAATTAAAATTAAGGCAGTTAATTTTTGATGATATGGCTGTATTTTTATCTAAAAAATCAATGCTAATTTTGGAATACTGCTTAAAAAAATCAATATCATTTCCTCCTACAACTCCCATATTGCAAGCAAAATTGTTTGGCGTCTTATGGTATTTCTCCATTTCAACCGGCATATACAGGAGTTCTGGCGAAATTTTGTCCCACATTTTAGTATAATTATCAGCAGTAATTTCTAAATTTTGTGTAAGTACAGCGGTATTTTGAAATTTAGCTTCCAAAGATTCCCATACAAAAACATCTCCGTCAACGTGCAAAAAAGGCTCGTTCTGCATCTGATAAACTTTAATTTTAGAAACTGCCCACAAATCTTTCGGATAATTATTTAAATCATCTAAAACTACATGAACTTTGGTATAAGGCAGATTCAATTTTTCAATTAAAATTTCATATCCAAAACGATCTGTATAAAGTTCAACTTCTTCATGAAATTTCACTAATTGATGACAGCTTAAAATCCAACTCAGCCAATTATATTTATAAGAACTCCAGCCATAATTGCGTGTTAAATCAGTTAAATTTCCAGACCAAAAGCTTTGTATTATTTTCATTTAAAGATGATGCTAAAAAATTATTATGTGCAATATAACCTAATTGCTTGTAAGTTTTTTACGGCATCCCGTACACCATAATAATTCTTATTACTAAAAAAGCTCCAGAGAAATCTGAAGCTTTTTTGCTTGGATAAATTCAATCGTACTAATGGTATAGATTTTATTAAAAAATTCCAGAAATATACTTTACATGCATTTAATTGTACCGCCATCTACCCTAATAGTGGCTCCGCTAATGTAATTAGCATAAGTACTGCAGAGATATGCGACTGTTCCAGCAATTTCCTCAGGTTCTCCAAAACGTCCAGTATCATTTGGAATTAGCTGCTGAACAGCTTTAGATTTTATTTCTTCTAAATCTGTCCCCCAATTAAACTTAGGTGCAGCATTTACAAGCCAATCTTCAACCATAGGATTTATAATTGCTCCAGGAGATACAACATTTGAAGTTATTCCGGTTTCTTGCAATGATCTCGCAAGTGAGATTGAAAGATTATGCCTTGCGGCAAGAGTCGCATTATAATGTGGTTGCTCTTTAATAGGCTGTACGCCTAGCCCTCCACCAATATGAATAACTCGTCCCCAACCTAATGTTTTCATTTGCGGCACTATACGCTGAATCATTCTTACATATGAAACGACATTGTTGTTATAAATTTCAGACCAATCATCTGTTGTCGCCTCACCCCAAGATTTATGTGATGTTGCGCCGGCGTTATTAATTAAAATATCAATTTGACCATTTTTAAGCGCTGCAGAAGCAACGTCATCAGCTCCTTTATCGGTACTAAGGTCTCCTAAAGCTATTTCTGCCTTTCCGCCATTGTTTATAATTTCCTGACACACAGCATTGGCACGATCTTCATTCCTACCATGAACAATAACGGTCGCTCCTTCATTTGCCAACATTTTAACTATTGATTCTCCAAGTCCCGAACTCGAACCCGTTACAAGCGCTCTTTTTCCTTTTAATTTTAAATCCATTTTATGTGTAAATTAGTTGTTGTTATTCGTATGTAAAGGCGACATCCCGAACTCTTTTTTATAGGCATAAGAGAAATGAGACATATTAGCAAAGCCGATTTCTAAGTAGATATCGCTTGGACGCTGCTTGCAATTTTCTATTAAATATTTTGCTTCAGAAAGCCGTTTTTTAGTAAGCCATCTGCTTGGAGTAATCTTAAACAATTTCGCAAAATCCCTTTTGAAACCTGACAAACTGCGCCCTGTAAGGAATGCAAATTTTTCTAACGAAACATTGTATCTATAATGACCATTCATAAACCCTTCCAAATCCAATTTTCCAGGCTCGTTAAATTCAAACAGCATTTGCTTAATTTCAGGATCGGCATCTGCAAGTATTAAAACCAGTTCCTTAATTTTAATCCGTAAAATTTCATTATCAATATCTTTTCTTTGCCCATATTCATTTAATAGAGTTACAGATTTTTTCAGCATATTATTTGCCTTTATAATCTTTACCCCTTCACCATGAAACCTTTCTGATTTGAATCCAAATTCTTTTGAAATTTCTTTAAGAGTATTTTGGTCAAAATGAACAGCTATAGACTTAAATCCGTCAGATTCTGTATGCTTAATTGATTTTGTTAATTGATTTCTTCTAAAGAATCGGTAATCGCCAGCAGTAAACGTGTATTTCTTATATCCTATCCAAACATCATGTCTGCCACTTATGATATAGCTAAAGATGTGATCGGACACAAAGGCTTCGTTTTCAACATTCGTTCCCGAATAGAAGTTTTGCATGAGCTTTGGCTCTGAAAGAATTTGATCTTTTTTTGATTCCATTTTCTCTTCATTTTTATCTGATACAAATTTCCCAAATATTTTAATCGGCAAGTTTGTTCAAACGTCCAAATTCATTTGTTCTTTCTAGAAAACAGTTACTTAGTAAATTGTTTAGCTATTTGAAGACATCAGCTATCAAACAAAAAAGCTTCAGATTTCTCTGAAGCTTTTTTTATAAATATACTTTCTCGAAATAAAACCCGTTATTACTTTACAATAATTTAATGTCACGTTTTCTTAATTACTGATTTTATATTATTAAATGTTTTCTTAAATTCGCAATTCCGTAATGAAATCATTTGTTTTCATTCTAAAATTGTGATTTTCACATAAATACCACCAAAAAGAAACTTTATAATTCTTAAAAACAAATTATATTATAACTACAATTCAACACAATGCTTAAAAAACACAACCCCAAATTTTTATTTTTTACCCTTTTAACATTATTTTTTTCTGTTACTTCATTCTCGCAAAAAAATATTTATGCTGGAATTGAAATTGGCCGAAGAGCAATCAAAGTTTCTGTTATTGATGTGAGCAACATCAGAAAAGCTGATTACAAAATCCTTTCTTTCTGGACTGAGAGAATTCCCTTTGCTGACCATATTGACTCTAAAGGTGAACTTACTCAAGAAGACATCACAAAAACTAGCTTAACGGTTACAAACCAATTGCAAAAAATTAAAGCTGAGAATAAAATTCTTGAAGAAAATATCTTTGTTGTAGCGGCTCCAGTTTTTGCATCTGCTCGCAACATTGATGTTCTAAAAAACAAAATTGCTATTTTAACTGGTAAACAGTTAGAAATATTAGAGGTTAACGAAGAAGCAAAAACACTTGTAAAAGGTGCAATACCACCTGTAGATTTTGCTAATGCTTTCCTTCTTGACATCGGTGCTCAAACTACAAAGGGAGGTTATATCGACGAACTTAAAGACGGTAAATTAGAGTTTGTTCCTTTAGAACTTAGTTTTGGAACAATGACGCTTACTGATGCTGTTGAAAAAACAGTGGTAAATAAAAGTCAGGTAAATGATATGTCTACTTATCAGGAAAAGTCTTTTGACTATAATGTAATTCTACGTAAAAAAACTAAAGAGTTATTTGATGCTAATCCTCCTTTAGCAAAAAAAAATAAACTATACTTATCTGGTGGTGCTGTTTGGGCATTTTCAACTCTTTTTTATGATGAAAATGCGAATAAAGAGCATTATGTTGCTTTAACTCTTCAGGATGTTATCGACTATGATGCTGTTCTTAAAAACAACTTTGGCAAGTTTACCAACCTTGCAAAAACAAACAAAGAAGCAGCTAGAGTTTTAAGCACCTACGATCAAAAATATTTGATTTCGGCAAACAATATTCTTGTAACTTGTCTTGAAAGTATTCCAGATTTGGCAACCAAGAAAGTTTACTTTGTAAAAGAAGGACAGGTAATCTGGTTAATCTCTTACATCGCAGATCGTTCGAAAAAGATAAATACTAATTTCTAAAAAAGTATTTTTCAATATTATAGAGCCTCAGAGAAATCTGGGGCTTTTTTATTTTAAATTAATCAATCAAAAATTTCATCTTTTAAAATTAATATCGTAATATTGCAATATTAATATATTCAACATGGGAGCAACTAAAACTGAACATTTTACAGACGCGCAAAATAAAATTGCTACAATTGCTAAAGCATTAGGGCATCCTGCAAGAATTGCTATTATCGAATATTTACTTAAAGTGAATGAATGTATTTGCGGAGATATTGTAAATGAACTGCCTCTTGCCCAGCCTACAGTTTCTCAACATTTAAAAGAGTTAAAAAATGCAGGAATCATTAAAGGAAACATTTCTGGAAATGCAATTTGCTATTGTATCGATGAAAAAACAATCGGTATTTTAAACTCCTATTTTTTAAACATCACACAAACTATTTCAAAATCAAAATGTTGCTAAAACATTTTTTTGACAAACTATATCGCAATATTGCAATTAACAAATAAATAAGAACAAGATGAAATTATCAGAAGTAAAACAGATTTTACCAACATTAGATAATGTTGAGTTTCAATTAGAAAACGGAACTTTTGTACCAGAACATTTTCATGTGACAGAAGTTGGAGTCGTTACCAAAAACTTTATTGATTGTGGCGGAGTAATCAGAAATGAAAAAGCAGTAAACTTTCAGCTTTGGGATGCTAACGATTTTGAGCATCGTTTAAAACCTAATAAATTATTACACATTATTCAATTGTCTGAAGATAAGCTAAACATCGAAGACTTAGAAATTGAAGTGGAATATCAAAATGCTACAATTGGAAAATATGATTTAGAATTTAACGGACAAACTTTTGTCCTAAAAAACAAAACAACAGCTTGTCTAGCACAAGATTCTTGCGGTATTCCAACAGAAAAGCAAAAAGTTAATCTCACTCAATTAACCAATGATGCTGCTTCCTGCTGCACACCAGATTCAGGATGTTGCTAAAAAATGAAAGAACAAATCTTTAAATACAAGAAACCAATTATAATAACTGCTTCTGTTATTTTACTGCAGCTCCTTTTCGGTTTTGAACCAAAATTCTGCATCATAAATATCATTTGGCTATTTGTTTAATTATGAAAAAGAAAATATTAATACTCTGCACAGGAAATAGCTGCAGAAGTCAGATTGCTGAAGGTTACATCAAGTTTTTTGCTGGAAATAAAGCTGAGGTTTACAGCGCGGGTGTAGAAACTCATGGCGTTAACCCAAAAGCTATTTCGATAATGAAAGAGGACGGAATAGATATTTCAAATCATACATCGAATAATATTGATGAATATACTCATATCGATTTTGATTTTGTGATTACAGTCTGTTATAATGCTAAAGAGCGATGCCCGTTTTTTCCAACCAACGCTGTTAAATATCATTACAACTTTCCTGATCCTGCAAAAGCAACAGGAACAGATTCTGAAATTATGGAGCAATTTAGAACTGTGCGAGAGCTGATAAAAGAGTATTGCAAAAACTTTGTGGCAGAAAACTTAGCATAACAAAAAGCTTCAGAACAATCTGAAGCTTTTTTTTTTATTCCTTAACCAACATTTCGTTTATAATATCCAGCAATTCCATTTCGTCAGTAGGAAATAATTGAAGTGCTTGTTCTAAAACCAATCCAACATCTATTAAAGGTTTTTTATAATTATCATTTTCTAATGCCAAAATGCACACCTTTAACATATTTGTTATTACACAACCTAATTCGGAGTAATTTAAAACCTTGAGCTCTGCGTTGTAACCTTTATCAGCCGATTTTAAAACATTTAAATATTGAGCTGATTGTTTTTTGATGTAATCTAGATCATTTATTTCCATACCATTATTATTTAAAGTTATCTTTTATGATAACCAAGTAAGGCAAATATATAACAAAATTTGAATTATCATAAAAGATAATTTATTTTGAAAGAAACCATTCAACAAAAAGTCGGAAAACGAATTCAGGAAATTAGAATTGAGAAAAACATTTCTCAACAAGATTTAGCTTCAAAATGTAATTTTGAAAAAAGCAATATGTCCAGACTGGAAAAAGGAAATTCGAATGCAACGCTTTCTACATTAGAAAAAGTTTGCGAAGCTTTACAAATCGATTTAATTGAATTATTTAAATTCTAATTTTTATTCGAGCAGAAAATTTAGCATAATTTAATGTCGCTCCTCTGGAGCTTTTTAATCATGGAATTTGGATTTTCTACAAATATTTTGCTCCGCTGGAGCACACAATCCAAATTCATTTCTACGCAATGTTTAAACATAATATGTAAAAAAAACAAAAAAGCGTAAACCCAAAAGGATTTACGCTTTTTTTCTGATGAAACATTATAAAAAACGCCGTTTATCTTCTTCTTCCGCCGCTTCCGCCGAAGCCTCCGCCTCCACTAAAGCCACCTCCACCACGAG
>Ga0308157_10002573_pt1 | contig 29128 bp, 24 predicted proteins | sample PhyBR1_FD_201035 | JGI IMG/M metagenome (GOLD analysis project Ga0308157, IMG submission 201035) | Phyllosphere microbial communities from UC Gill Tract Community Farm, Albany, California, United States - DLSLB.R1 | ecosystem: Host-associated > Plants > Phyllosphere > Unclassified | place: USA...
AAAACTATAACCTGACAAAATAAACAAACAACCAGCATTAAAGCTGTATCATCCGTTAAAAATTGCCATTCAAAATAATGGCATCGATAAACAGACACGCTATTGAGATATCAAGCAACACGCGCACATCATCAGGTCCCCGCTCTTGCGGTTCTCGTCTGAGGCTCGGTGCCGGCGGGCGAACCCTCCGACGACTACTTCAGTTCTTCGTCGTCCCGGCGCGAGTCACTACTCTAGCAGTTCTTCGCGGCCCGGTCCAACTCCGCTCCGTGTGGTCCCGGTCTCGTCCGGATCGCGATGCGATCCTTCCGTGTCCAGGTCACGGATGCTCGTCCGGTCACCCGATCGAGCGTGTCCGCAGCTGCTCCCCGGCACTCCGTTCCGCGCTGCTCCCGTGCGGGAGGCTCTCGGCCCTTCGTGTCCGCGTCCTCGCTGCTGACAAGGGAAGACATTACGGGTCGCCGGAGGGGGCGTCAAGCCGCGGAGTTCAGCCCCCGTTCACCTCTCGCTGACGACATCACTCCAGGTCAGAGACGCTTTCCGATGAACGGGAAAGCGCTCCGTTCACCGGGTGTGACCCACGCTTGAGAGAGGGGTCACCGGACCTTATCGTCGGTTTGACAATCGGTTATGTCGCCCGCTAGTCGGCCGTCCGTCCGAGGAGGTCCGAGGCGCGGTGCCCGGGGACGCCGGTGCCCCGCCCCCGACGACGGTCGGGAACGGGGCAGCGGAGGTGAAGAGCGCGAGGGCTCAGTCGGCGCGACGCACCATGGCGGCGTTCTTGCGTCCCCGCCGCAGGAGCAGGTGCCCGCCGGGCAGGCCATCGAGCTCCGCGATCTCACGGGCGAGATCGTCGGCGGAGATCTTCTCGCCGTTCACGGAGAGTCCTCCCCCGTCGGCGTCCCGTCGGGCGGCGCCCTTGGACTGGGCGATGCCGGCGCTGACGAACGCGTCCACGAGCGGGGTGGTCGAGGAGACCTCGGCCCCCGGGAGCTCCCGGGCGATCGCGAGGACGGTCTGCTCGTCCAGCGCGCGGACGTCCCCTCGGCCGAAGAGCACTGCAGCGGCGGCCTTGGCCTGCTCGGTCGCCCGAGCGCCGTTGACCATCGTCGTGAGCTCGTCGGCCAGGGCCTTCTGCGCCGCCCGCTCGTGGGAGGCCGTCTCGGTGGCGTGCTCGAGCTCGGCGATCTCCTCCTGCGTGCGGAAGGTGAAGAAGCGCAGGTAGTTCAGCACGTCCGCATCGGCGGCGTTGAGCCAGAACTGGTGGAAGGCGTAGGGGCTGGTGAGCTCCGCGTCCAGCCACACGGCGCCGCCCTCGCTCTTGCCGAACTTGGTGCCATCGGCCTTCGTCACCAGGGGCGTGGTCAGGGCGTGCACGTCCTGACCCTCGACCTTGTGGATGAGGTCGACGCCGGCGAGCAGGTTCCCCCACTGATCGTTCCCCCCGTACTGGAGGCTCACCCCGTGGCGGCGGTGCAGCTCGAGGTAGTCGATGCCCTGGAGCACCTGGTAGCTGAACTCGGTGTAGCTGATCCCCTCGTCGCTCTGGAGCCGCCTGGCGACGGTGTCCTTGGCGAGCATGGTGCCCATCCGGAAGTGCTTGCCCATGTCCCGCAGGAAGTCGAGCGCGCTCATCCGACCGATCCAGTCGAGGTTGTTCACCATGGTCACGCCGAACTCCCCCTCGAGATCGAGGAAGCGTGAGATCTGGCCGCGCAGGCTCTCCACCCAGGTCGAGACGATCTCCGCGTCGTTCAGCACGCGCTCCCCTGACATGCGGGGGTCGCCGATGAGTCCGGTCGCCCCGCCCACGAGGGCGTAGGGGTGGTGGCCGGCCAGCTGCAGGCGGCGCATGGTGAGCACCTGGGTGAGGTGGCCGACGTGCAGGGAGGCGGCGGTGGGGTCGAAGCCGCAATAGAGGCTGATCGGTCCGTCCGCCAGAGCGCTTCCGAGCGCCTCGCGCCCGGTGGTCTGCACGACGAGTCCTCGCCATGCGAGCTCGTCCAGGACGGAATGCATCGATCGTTTCCTCTCGGTGGTGCGGTGCGGCGCCCGATCGGGGCCGCGCTCATTGTCCCCCACGCGGGGACGCGGTGCCACGCGATATCGCCCGCGGGACGGGTGCCATCGGCGACCGTGGACGGGACGTGAGCGGCCCGAGACCTGCACATGACAGATCTCGGGCCGCTCACGCCCCCTCGGCGGACACAGTGCCGGCGATCAGCTCGCGGCGCGGTCCCGGGTGAAGGAGCGCAGGTCGGTGACCTGCGCGGCCGCGGCGTCGGTCTGCTCCGCCACGCGCACCGGCGCGGTGCCGCCCTTCGCATCGCGGGAGGCGATCGAGCCCTCCACGGAGAGCACCTCGCGCACCGAGGAGTCGAGATGCTCGGAGATCTCGGCGAGCTCCACGTCGGTGAGGTCCCACAGCTCCTTGTCCTGGGCCTCGGCGACCTTCACGCAGGCTCCGGAGATCTCGTGCGCGCTGCGGAAGGGCACTCCGCGACGCACCAAATGGTCCGCGATGTCGGTGGCGAGGGAGAAGCCCTGCGGGGCCAGCTCCGCCATCCGCTCCGTGTGGAAGGTCAGCGTGGCCATCATCCCGGTGAACGCCGGCAGCACCAGGGCGAGGGAGTCGACCTGGTCGAACACCGGCTCCTTGTCCTCCTGCAGGTCGCGGTTGTACGCGAGCGGGAGCGCCTTGAGCGTGGTCAGCAGGCCCACGAGGTCGCCGACGACGCGGCCCGCCTTGCCGCGCGCGAGCTCGGCGATGTCGGGGTTCTTCTTCTGCGGCATGATCGAGGAGCCGGTGGAGAAGGAGTCGTCCAGGGTGATGAACGAGAACTCCTTGGTGTTCCACAGGATCACCTCCTCCGCGAGGCGGGAGAGATCGATGCCGATCATCGCGAGGACGAAGGAGAACTCGGCGGTGAGATCGCGGGAGGCCGTCCCGTCGATCGAGTTCCACACCGAGTTCGTGAAGCCGAGCTCGTGGGCGACCGCCTCCGGGTCCAGGCCCAGGCTCGAACCGGCCAGAGCCCCTGACCCGTAGGGCGAGACATCCGCCCGCGCGTCGAGGTCCCGCAGCCGCTCCACGTCACGCAGCAGCGGCCAGGCGTGGGCCAGCAGGTGGTGGCTGAGCAGCAGCGGCTGGGCGTGCTGGAGGTGGGTGCGGCCCGGCATGGGCACGCCGTGCACCTCGCGCGCCCGGGCCACGAGCACGTCCACCAGGTCCAGGACCTGCTCGCCGACCGCACGGGCCTGGTCGCGGATGAACAGGCGGATCAGGGTCGCGATCTGGTCGTTCCGGGAGCGGCCGGCACGCAGCTTGCCGCCGAGCTCCGCCCCCGCCCGCTCGATCAGGCCGCGCTCGAGGGCGGTGTGCACGTCCTCGTCGTCGGGTGCAGCGACGAAATCGCCGGAGGCGACGTCGGCCGCGAGACGGTCGAGCGCGTCCTGCATCCCGGCGAGCTCGGCGTCGTCCAGCAGGCCGGCCGCATGGAGCACGTTCGCGTGCGCCCGCGAGCCGCGCAGGTCGTACTGGGCCAGTCGCCAGTCGAAGTGCGTGGAGACCGAGAGGGCGGCGAGCGCCGCGGCAGGTCCGGAGCCGAAGCGCCCGCCCCACAGCGAGGCGTTCTCCTGGGCGGCCGACGGGTCCGCGCCGGAGGCGGCGGGGTCCGGGCTCATGCCTGCTCCTCGGCGGCGTCGAGGTCCTCGCCGTTGCCGAGGGCCACGTCGCGGGCCGCGGCCTGCTTCGCGGCGAGGCCGTAGATGTCGATGAATCCGCGGGCGCTGGCCTGGTCGAAGGTGTCGCCCTCGTCGTAGGTGGCGAGGTTGAAGTCGTACAGCCCGGTCTCGGAGCGGCGCCCGGTGACGGTCGCGCGGCCGCCGTGCAGCGTCAGGCGGATGTCGCCGTTGACGTAGCGCTGGGTGTCCTCGATGAAGGCGTCCAGCGACTTCTTCAGCGGCGAGAACCACTGGCCGTCGTAGACCATCTCGGTCCAGCGGTCGCCGACCTGGCGCTTGAAGCGGGCCTGCTCGCGCTCGAGGGTCACGCGCTCAAGCTCCTGGTGCGCGGTGATCAGCGTCATCGCGCCCGGCGCCTCGTAGACCTCGCGGGACTTGATGCCCACCAGGCGGTCCTCGACGATGTCGATCCGGCCGATGCCCTGGGCGCCGGCGCGGTGGTTGAGCTCCTGGATCGCCTCGAGCGGGGTGACCGTCCTCCCGTCGATCGCGACGGGGACGCCCCGCTCGAAGGAGATGACGACCTCGTCGGCGACCGGCGGGAAGGCGGGGTCGTCGGTGTAGCTGAAGACGTCCTTGGTGGGCTCGTTCCAGATGTCCTCGAGGAAGCCGGTCTCGATGGCGCGCCCCCACACGTTCTGGTCGATCGAGAAGGGGTTGTGCTTCGTGGTCGCGATCGGCAGGCCCTTGCGCTCGGCGTACTCGATCGCCTTGTCGCGGGTCAGCGCCAGGTCGCGCACGGGGGCGATGCACTTGAGCTCGGGGGCGAGCGAGGTGATCGAGACCTCGAAGCGGACCTGGTCGTTGCCCTTGCCGGTGCAGCCGTGGGCCACGGTGCTCGCTCCGTACTTCTTCGCCGCCTTCACCAGGTGCTTGGTGATGACCGGGCGGGAGATCGCCGAGACGTTCGGGTAGGCGTCCATGTACAGGGAGTTTGCCTTGAGCGCGGGCATGCAGTACTCGTTCGCGAACTCGTCGCGGGCGTCGGCGACGTAGGCCTCCACGGCGCCGCAGTCCAGGGCGCGCTGACGGATGACCTCGAGGTCCTCGCCGCCCTGGCCCACGTCGACCGCGCAGGCGATGACGTCGGCGCCGGTGGCGTCGTGGATCCAGCCGATGGCGACGGAGGTGTCGAGGCCGCCGGAGTAGGCGAGGACGATCTTCTCGGTCATGAGGGGTGCTCCTAGGTCGTGGGGTTCAGTGATGGTCGATGGTGGTGCCGCGGCGGTCGGTGCGGGCCGTGCGGCGACGGGACGGGCGCGGGGCCCGGTCCCCGGGCCCGGTGGTCTGCGAGGTCAGGGGGCCCGAGTCGTCCCGGCGGGGGCCGACGGAGGGTCCTGCTCGGCGCGCGCTCTCACGGCGCCTCCTGCGTCCCCTCGTCCTCCTCGAGGACCGCGAGCTCGCGGCGGCCCTCGGCGAGGTCGAGGAGGCGCTCGGCGAGGCGGTCGCCGCCGGAGGGGTCGCGGGAGACCAGCAGCACGGTGTCATCACCGGCGATGGTACCGAGCACGTCGGGCATGACGGACCGGTCCATCGCCGAGGCGAGATACTGCGCGCCGCCGGGCGGGGTGCGCACGACGACGAGGTTCCCGCTCGCCTCCGCGGAGACGAGCAGGCCCTCCGCCAGACGGGGCAGGCGCGCCTCGAGCAGCTCGCCCTCGGCACCGGCCGGGCGGGCGGTGCCGCCCTCCGGCGGGAGTCGGTAGACGAGGCTGCCCGCGGAGCCGCGGACCTTCTCCGCCTGCAGCTCGACGAGGTCCCGGGAGAGGGTCGCCTGGGTGACCTCGATGCCCTCCGCCGTCAGCAGCTGCGCGAGCTGGGACTGGGAGGAGACCTCCTCGTGGGTCAGCAGCTGCACGATCCGCTGCTGGCGGGAGGTCTTGGTCTGCGCGAGGGCGCGCCGGGAGTCGCTCATGCGCGCTCCCGGGCGCCGCGGATGCGGACGTGCGCGACGGCGTGGGCGGCGGTGCTCTCGTCGGGGTGCTCGAGCAGCCAGGTCAGCAGGGCCTTCTGGGCGTGGAGGCGGTTCTCCGCCTCGTCCCACACCACGGAGGCGGGGCCGTCGATGACCTCGGCGGTGACCTCCTTGCCGCGATAGGCGGGCAGGCAGTGCAGGAAGATCCCGCCGGAGAGCGCCATCAGCTCGGAGGTGACCTGGAAGGGGGCGAAGGTCTCCTCGCCGCGGCCGTCCTCGCCCTCCTGCCCCATCGACACCCAGGTGTCGGTGATGACGGCGGTGGCGCCGGTGACCGCCTCGCGCGGGTCCTCGGTGACGAGCACCGCGCCGCCGGTCGTCGCGGCGATCTCCTCGGCGCGGGCGAGGATCGCCGGATCGGGACGGTGGGAGGCCGGCGCCGCGATCCGCACGTCCATCCCGGCGGTGACGCCCCCGAGCAGGTAGGAGTGGGCCATGTTGTTCGCGCCGTCGCCGAAATAGGCGAGGGAGCGCCCTGCCAGGGCCGCCTCGCCCTCCGCGAGGCCGCCCGTGTGCTGGGCGATGGTCTGCAGGTCGGCGAGGATCTGGCACGGGTGGAACTCGTCGGTCAGCGCGTTGACGACGGGCACGGTCGCATGGGCCGCCATCTCCTCGATCCGCTCCTGGCCGAAGGTGCGCCACACGATCGCGGAGACCATGCGGGTGAGCACCTCGGTGGTGTCGGCGACGGATTCGCCGCGGCCCAGCTGGCTGGAGCCCGCGTCGATCACGAGCGGGCTGCCGCCGAGCTCGGCGATGCCGGTCGCGAAGGAGACGCGGGTGCGGGTGGAGGCCTTGTCGAACATGACGGCGACGGTGCGCGGCCCCTCCAAGGGGCGCTTGGCGAAGCGGTCGTCCGCGAGCTCGAGGGCGAGGGCGAGGACCTCCTTCTGCTCGGCGGGGCTCAGGTCGTCGTCGCGCAGGAAGTGGCGGGGCATGTCAGGACCTCTTCTCGTCGGTGGTGTCGGCGGCGCGCTCGGCGGCGTCGAGCAGGGCGGGCAGCGCCTCGACGAAGGTGTCGAGCTCCTCGTCGGTGATGATCAGCGGCGGCGCGAGGCGCAGCGTGGTGGGGTTCGCGGCGTTGAGGATGAACCCCTGATCTAGCGCGGCGGCGACGACCTGCGGCGCGATCGGCTCGGCGAGGGCGATCCCCTGGAGCAGGCCCGCGCCGCGCACGCCGGTGATCCTCGGATCGCGGGCGGCGAGCTCGAGGATGCGGGCCTGCAGCTGCGCGCCGAGGGTGCGGGCGGCCTCGAGAAGGCCGTCCTCCGCGATCGCCCCGAGCACCGCGAGGGACACGGCCGCCCCGAGCGGGTTGCCGCCGAAGGTGGTGCCGTGCTGGCCGGGACCGAGCAGACCGGTCGCGTGCTCGCCGAAGGTGAGCGCCGCGCCGATCGGGAAGCCGCCGCCGAGCCCCTTGGCGAGGGTCATCACGTCGGGCTGCAGCCCCTCGATCGCCTGGTGGGCGAACCACTCCCCCGTGCGCCCCACGCCGGTCTGGACCTCGTCGAGGATCAGGAGGGTGCCGTGGCGGGAGGTGAGCTCGCGGGCCGCGCGAAGGTACTCCTCCCCCAGCGGCAGCACGCCGGCCTCGCCCTGGATCGGCTCGAGCACGAGCGCGGCCACGTCGCCCGGGGCGAGCGCCGCCTCGAGCGCATCGACGTCTCCGGCGGGCAGGAACTCGACGCCGCCGGGCAGGGGCTCGAAGGGGGCGCGGTAGGCCTCCTTGTGGGTCAGGGCGAGGGCGCCCATGGTGCGGCCGTGGAAGCTCTTCTCGAGGGCGAGGATCCGCGGTCGCCCAGTGCGGCGGGCGATCTTGAAGGCCGTCTCGTTGGACTCGGCGCCCGAGTTCGTGAAGAACACGCCGGAGCCCTCCGGGGCCTTCGCGAGGCGGAGGAGGCGCTCGGCGAGCTCGATCTGGGTGGGGGTCGCGAAGAAGTTCGAGACGTGCGCGAGGGTGCTCGCCTGCTTGGTCAGCGCCGCGACGACGTCCGGGTGGGCGTGGCCGAGGGCGTTGACGGCGATCCCGCCGAGCAGGTCGAGGTACTCGTTCCCGTCGGCGTCCCACACGCGGATCCCCTCGCCGCGCACGAGCACCCGCTGCGGGGTGCCGAACACGCCGATCATCGCGTGGGAGTAGCGGCCGGCGAGCTCCTGGGCGGCGGGCGCCCCCGTCGTGCCCTGCGTCTGGGTCTGCGCCGTCGTCGTGCCCTGCGTCTGCGTCTCAGACATAGTCGTCCCTCCTGACCATCGTGCCCACGCCCTTGTCGGTGAAGACCTCCAGCAGCACGGCGTGCTCGATCCTGCCGTCGGTCATCGCGGCGGTGCGCACCCCGGAGTCCACCGCGTCCAGCAGCGACTCGGCCTTCGGGATCATGCCGGCGGTGAGCGCGGGCAGCATGGCGCGCAGCTCGCTCGCGGGGAGCTCCGGGATCAGGGAGTCGCGGTCCGGCCAGTCGCGGTACAGGCCCTCGACATCGGTGAGCACCACGAGCTTCTCCGCGTCCAGGCCCGCGGCGAGCGCGGCCGCGGCGAGGTCGGCGTTGATGTTCAGGACCGCGCCGGTGGGGTGGCCGTCCTCGTCGATCTCGGGCGCGATGGAGGAGACGACGGGGATCCGTCCCGCGTCCAGCAGGTCCTGGATCGACTCGGGCCGCACCTGGGTGACGGCGCCGACGTTGCCGAGGTCGACCTCCTCGCCGTCGACCACGGCGCCGCGGCGGCGCGCGGCGAACAGGCGCGCGTCCTCCCCCGACATGCCGATCGCGTAGGGGCCGTGGCTGTTGATGAGACCGACGAGCTCGCGGCCCACCTGGCCCACCAGCACCATCCGCACCACGTCCATGGTGTCCTCGTCGGTCACGCGCAGCCCGCCGCGGAACTCGGACTCGATCCCGACGCGGCCCAGCATGGTGTTGATCTGCGGGCCGCCGCCGTGGACGACGACGACGTGGATGCCGGCGTGGCGCATGAACACCATGTCCGCCGCGAAGGCACGGCGCAGGTCGTCGTCGATCATGGCGTTGCCGCCGTACTTGACCACGACGATCTTGCCGCGGAAGCGCTGCATCCAGGGCAGCGCCTCGATGAGGATCTCGGACTTCGCGTGCGCCCTGGCCTGGGCCGGGGTGAGGTCCGCGAGGGGGTTCTTGGACGGCGAGGTGCCGGACGGGGAGGTCATGAGGAGTAGGCGCTGTTCTCTTCGACGTAGTCGTGGGTGAGGTCGTTGGTCCAGACGTCCGCGCTCGCGGAGCCCGCGCCGAGGTCGACCTCGATGAGGGTCTCGCGCGGGGTCATGTCGACCTCGGAGCGGTCCCGGTGGGCGCCGCCGGCGCGGCACACCTCGACGCCGTTGACGGTGACGGAGAGGTCCGCGACGTCGAAGGGGGCGACGGCCTCGGGCACGCAGCCGGCGGCCGCCACGATCCGGCCCCAGTTGGGGTCGTTCCCGAAGATCGCGGCCTTGACCAGGTTGGAGCGCGCGATCTCCCGGGCCACGGCCTCGGCGGCGTCCTCCGTGGTCGCGGAGCGGACGACGACGTGCACGTCGTGGCTGGCGCCCTCGGCGTCGGCGACGAGCTGCCGGGCGAGGTCCGCGCTGACGGCGCGCACGGCCTCTGTGAGCTCGGCGAGAGGGACGGTCACCCCGCTCGCGCCGGAGGCCAGCAGGATGACGGTGTCGTTCGTGGACATGCAGGCGTCGGAGTCGACGCGGTCGAAGGTGGTGCGGGTGGCCTCGCGCAGCGCCTGCCCGGCGGCCTCGGCGTCGACGTCCGCATCGGTGGTGAGGACCACGAGCATCGTCGCGAGCTGCGGGGCGAGCATCCCGGCGCCCTTGGCCATCCCGCCGACGACGGCACCCGAGGGTGTCGTGGCCTCGGCGGTCTTCGGGACGGTGTCGGTGGTCATGATGGCGCGGGCGGCGGAGGCATCGGCCTCGGGCCCGGCCGCGAGGCGCTCGACCGCCGCGTCGGTGCCCGAGAGCAGCGGCTGCATCGGCAGGCGCTCGCCGATCAGGCCCGTCGAGCACACGAGCACGTCCTGTGCGGCGATGTCGAGGAGGTCGGCGAGGTGCTCGGCGGTGCGGTGGGTGTCGCCGAAGCCCTCGGGGCCGGTGCAGGCGTTGGCGCCGCCGGAGTTCAGCACGACGGCGCGGGCGCGCCCGTCGGCGACGGCCTGGCGCGACCACGTGACGGGCGCGGCCTGGACGCGGTTGGCGGTGAACACGGCGGCGGCGACGTCGCGCGGGCCGTCGTTGACGACGAGGGCGAGGTCCTCCTTGGGGGCGGCCTTGATGCCGGCGGCGAGGCCGACGGCGCGGAAGCCGCGGGGGCGGGTGATCGTCACGGGAACTCCTGGGAGCGGGGTCGGGGTCCGGGCGGCGTGGGCGGGCGCGGCCCGAGGGGCGAGCAGATCAGGGGGCGAGCAGGTCAGGGAGCGAGCGCGGTGCGGGTCAGTCCCGTGGTCTCGGGCAGGCCGAGGGCGAGGTTCAGCGACTGGATCGCGGCGCCGGCGGTGCCCTTGACGAGGTTATCGATCGCGGAGATGACGGTGGCCTGACCGCTGCGGGCGTCGACCGCCGCCCCGATCCGGATCGTGTTCGCACCGGTCACCTCGCCGGTCGCGGGGACGCTCCCCTCGGGCAGCACGGTCACGAAGTGCTCGCCGGCGTAGTCGGCCTCGAGCGCGGCGAGGAGGCCCGCCGTGGTGGTCCCCTCGGGCACCGGCGCGGTGCACACGGCGAGGATGCCGCGGCTCATCGGGACGAGGACGGGGGTGAAGCCCAGACGCAGCTCGTCCGCGCCGGTGAGGCCGGTGGCGCGGCGGAGGTTCTGCAGCACCTCGGGGACGTGGCGGTGCGTGCCGCCGACGGCGTAGGGCGCCGCGGTGCCGGAGGCCTCGGAGAACAGCAGGTGCTGCTTCGAGGCGCGCCCCGCGCCGGAGTACCCCACGGGCAGCACCGCGGAGAGGCGGGCGGGGTCGACGAGCCCGGCGCGCACGAGCGGCGCGAGGGCGAGGGTCACGGCGGTCGCGTTGCAGCCGGGGACCGCGATCTCGCGGGCGCCGACCAGCTGGTCGCGCTGTCGGGTGCCATCCGCCAGCGGCAGCTCGGGCATCCCGTAGGTCCAGGTGCCGGAGTGCTCGCTGCGGTAGTAGGCCTGCCACTCCTCGGTGCTCTCGAGCCGGTGGTCGGCACCGAGGTCGAGCACGAGCACGTCCGGGTCCTCGGCGCGCAGCGCGGCCGCGATCCGGCCGGACTGGCCGTGCGGGAGGGCGAGGACGACCACGTCGTGGCCGCGGAGCGTCTCCACGGTCGTCTCCTGCAGGACGGGGTCGTGGCCGAGGTCGATGTGCGGCGCGACCTCGGAGAGCGGGCGGCCCGCGCTCGAGTGCGCGGTCACGGTCGCGACCTCGACGCCGGGATGGCCGGCGAGCAGCCGCAGGGTCTCCCCGCCGGCGTAGCCGGAGGCGCCGACGACCGCGACGCGGGGTCGCGTCGGCACGGCGGTCGTCGAGGTGGCGGGGGTGCTGCGGGGGCTCGCGGACATCATGCCGGAAGTATATACAGCGCCCTGCATGAACAGCCAATGGAGTGGTGGAGTGTTCACGTGGTGGACGGGGAGGGGGCCGCCGGCGGCCTGTCGCGCGACGACCGCCTCCCCGTCGCATCGTTCAGGCCCGGTCCACCATCCGCTGCTTCAGCGCCCTGCTCCACTCGTAGGTCGTGAGCGAGATGGTGTCGTCCTTGAAGGCGACGCCGTCGCGATCCACCGCATAGGAGAAGATCCCTCCCTTGACCGCGCCCTCGGGCTGCCAGTCGGCGAAGGCCACCGCGCGGGACTCCTCGAAGGGCTCGGAGGTGTCGTTCCACTCGTTCCAGTCGTCGTTCTCCTCGTAGAAGGAGAAGCCGATCAGGTACTGCTCGGGGTCGATGTGCGGGGCGAAGGTGTCCCATGTGTCCTGCAGGCTCGAGACGGCACGGCCGTAGGACTGCACCAGGACGAAGTCCACGCAGTCGGCGGCGGCGGCGAACAGCGGCACCCCGCCGTCACGGTTCGTGTCATAGATGAACAGGCGTCCCGTGCCGCTGAGCGGGCCGATCAGGCGAGAGAGCTCGCGGAAGACGCCGACCGCGCGAGCGGTCTCCGCCTCGGTCAGATCCCGCTCCATGTCGATGTCCAGACCGTCGAGCCCGTGAGCCTCGACGAGGGTCGTCACCAGATGCTCGGCATTGGCACGGTGCCCCTCGGGGGTGTCGGGGAACTGCGGGTCCAGGACGGCGCGGATGTCGGTGGTCCGCACCACGCGCGTCCCGCGGGCGTGGAGGGTCGGGACGTACTCCTCGCGCAGCACGTCCCAGAACGGGCTGTCCTCGGGCGTGTAGTCGGGGAAGACGAACACGAGGTCGACCTCCGCGGGGACCTCGCCGATCGAGTTGGGCCGGGTCGGGTCGACCGCCTTGTCGTGCCAGGTGCGGAAGTAGGCGAACTGTAGGGGCGGGACCATCTCCCCCTCCTCTCCGCCGGGTCGGGCGGGGCTCTGGGCGTGCTCCGGCATCCGCCCCCGGGCGGTGACGCCCCGCCCGCTCCCCGCCCCTGCGGAGTGCGGCGGAGGTGCCGCTGCGGCGGCGGTGCCGCCCAGCACCGCGGCGGTGACGCCGCCGGCGATCACTGCACGTCGATCGATGTCTCGGGACATGGTCGTTCCTCTCCCCGCGAAAGCGCCCTGCCCCCGCGGACCGCCTCGACGTCGAGGCGGTGTCCGCGCCGTGACCCCGGAAGGTTCGTCACGTCCGTGTAACGTGGCGCGCACTGTCGAAGTTAAGCGCTAAAGTGGCCCACGACAACAGATCGACGATGATCCGCTCCGCTCCGGAGCAGCGTCAGAGTTCACGAGGTGGTGATCATGACCGAACCCGCTCCCCTCGACCCGGTGGCCCTCTCCGAGGATCCCGCGTCGACCGACGACTCACCCGCCGGTGAGGCGCGACGACGTGCGTCGGGCTCCCGTGCGAGCCGTCTCGCCGGGCTCGTCTACCTGCGGCAGCGACTGATCCTGTACGCCATCGTCGCCGTCGCCAGCGTCCTGCTGAACTTCATCCTCCCGCGGTTCATGCCCGGCGATCCCGCCACGCAGATGATCCGGGAGATCACCAACAAGACCGGCGCTCCCCCGTCGGGCTACCAGATCCGGCTCATCAAGGCGCGCTACGGCGACCCCGACCGCCCGGTCCTGCTGCAGTTCTGGGACTACATCACCCAGCTGGTCCAGGGCGACCTCGGGCAGTCGGCCCAGTACTTCCCGATCTCGGTCAACGAGCTGATCGGCCGCGCGCTGCCGTGGACGCTGTACCTCGCCATCGTCTCCACGGTCCTGGGCTGGATCGTCGGCACCTATCTCGGCGCCCGTCTGGGCTGGAGGCCCGGTCGGCGACTCGACGCGATCATCACGCCGCTGTCGATGTTCTTCAGCTCGATCCCCGCCTTCTGGCTGGGCCTGCTGATCGTGTGGTACTTCGCGTACATGAAGGGCTGGTTCCCCAACCAGGGGGCGTACAACAACTCCCTCGCGATCGACTTCACGAGCCCGGACTTCTACCTCTCGGCGCTCTACCACAGCGCCCTGCCCTTCGTGACCCTCGTCGTCGTCGGCTTCGCGCGATGGCTGTTCTCGATGCGGAACATGATGATCACGACCGTCAACGAGGACTACGTGCAGCTCGCCCGGGCGAAGGGGCTGCCCGAGAACCGGGTGCGCAACCGCTACGCGGCCCGCAACGCGCTGCTGCCGAACTTCACGGGGCTGGCCCAGTCCATGGGCGGCGCCCTCACCGCGGTGATCCTCGCCGAGACGGTGTTCATCTACCCGGGCATCGGCTCCCTGCTCACCGGCGCGCAGGCCGCGCGCGACTTCCCCGTCATGCAGGGCGTGATGCTGATGGTGATCTTCGCATCGCTGCTGTTCAACTTCATCGCCGACTCGGTCTACGTGATCCTCGACCCGCGCACGCGAGAGGTGGGGTGACATGCTCACGCGCTTCCTGTCCATCGGCAAGGTCCAGATCGGCCTCGCGATCATCGCGGTGTTCACCCTGACCGCTCTCCTCGGCCCCTGGTTCAGCACGACGGTCCTGGGCATGACCCCGCAGCAGGTGGACTACGTCCACCTCAACGGCAGCCCTCCCAGCGCCGAGCACTGGCTCGGCACGACCAGCCAGGGCCAGGACGTCCTGTCCTGGATGCTCCACGGCACCCGCACCTCGATGCTCGTCGGCTTCGCCTCGGCCGTCATCGGCACGGTCCTCACCGTCGTCATCGGCGCCTGGGCCGGCTTCTCGGGCGGACTGGTGGACCGCTTCCTCAACGGCACCATCCTCGTCTTCGGCAACTTCCCCACCTTCGCGCTGCTGTTCATCGTGGCCGCCGCCTTCCAGAACGCGAACTGGCTGCTGGTCTCGATCGTCATCGGCGGCATCGAATGGGCCGGCGGCGCCCGCCAGATCCGCGCACAGACGATGAGCCTGCGCGGCCGCGACTTCACCACGGCGCTGCGCACCGTCGGGGAGTCCCGGGCCCGCATCATCCTCGTCGAGGTCATGCCCCACCTGCTGGGCGTCATCTCCCCGATGTTCCTGGGCCTGATCGCCGCGGGCGTCAACCAGCAGGCGGCGCTCGCATTCCTCGGCATCGGCAACCCGTCGGAGCCGTCCTGGGGCCTGATGATCAACTGGGCGATGACGCAGAACGCGCTCTTCCGCGGGCTGTGGTGGTGGTTCGTCCCGCCGGGCCTCGCGCTGTGCCTCATCGGCTTCGCCACCACGATGGTCAACTTCGGCCTCGACGAGATCACGAACCCGACCCTCTCCAGCAAGCGCATGAAGCTCATGAGGATCTTCCTGCGCGACAAGGAGCGCTCCGCCCGCCGGAAGGAGGTGGCCGTCGCATGACGCTCACCGCAGCCCCCCAGACGCACGAGACCGAGGCCGACATCATCGAGCGCCTCGAGCGTTCGGAGACCCTCCTGGACGTGCGCGGCCTGTGCGTCGACTACGTGACCGAGAACGGCAACATCCGTGCGTGCGACGACATCACCCTGACCCTCAAGCGGGGAGAGATCCTCGGGGTCGCCGGGGAGTCCGCGAGCGGGAAGTCGACGCTGCTGAACGCCCTCGGGCGACTGCAGCGGATGCCCGCCGCGACGAGCGCAGGCGAGATCTGGTTCCATCCGACCGACGGCTCCGAGGCCGCCGACCTCGCCGCCCTCGACGAGCGCGAGCTCGCCGGCTACCGCTGGACCAAGATCTCCGTGGTCATGCAGTCCGCGATGGCGAGCCTGAACCCGGTGATCCGCCTCGGCGAGCAGTTCACCGACGTGATCCGCACCCATGCGCCGCAGACCTCGGAGAAGGAGGCCCGACGCCAGGCGGAGGACCTCCTGACCATGGTGGGGATCAGCCCCGATCGGCTCACCGCCTTCCCCTTCCAGCTCTCCGGCGGGATGCAGCAGCGAGCGCTGATCGCCCTCTCGCTGGCCTGCGATCCGGATCTGGTCCTCATGGACGAGCCGACCACCGCCGTCGACGTCGTCATGCAGCGCCAGATCCTGGACCAGGTCCTCGCCCTGCAGGCCAAGCTCGGGTTCGCGATCGTGTTCGTGACCCACGACCTGTCCCTGCTCCTGGAGATCTCCGATCGCATCGCGATCATGTACGGCGGGAAGATCGTCGAGGTCGGCACCGCGGCGCGCCTCCACAGCCGGGCGAAGCACCCGTACACCCGCGCCCTGCGCCGGGCCTTCCCTCCGCTGTCCGAGCCCGTGCGACGCCTCAGCGGCATCCCCGGCTCCCCGCCGGACCTGCTCGCGCTGCCCGAGGGATGCGCCTTCGCGCCCCGCTGCGAGGCCGCGATGCCGATCTGCCACCAGCGGGTCCCCGCCCTGCGCGACATCGACCAGGGACGCAGCGCCTGCTTCCTGACCAACGAGGAGCTCGACGAGTCCGAGCTCGACGCCCAGCGCGCCGCCCGCGACGCGGACGCGACCGAGCAGACCGCGACGGCGCGGACGGAGGATCCCTCATGAGCAGCTCGACGCTCCCGGAGAGCACGACGCCCACGGCCGAGACGCCGCGCACCCCCGTGCTCGAGGCGCGCGACGTGCATCTGCACTTCCCCGGCACGGACAGCGACGGAAAGCCCGTGACGATCCGCGCCCTCGACGGCGTGGACCTGAGCCTGCACCCTGGCCAGATCTGCGCGCTCGTCGGCGAGTCCGGCTCCGGCAAGACGACGATCGCCCGTCTGTTCTCGCTGATCTACAAGCCCACCGCCGGGGAGATCCTCTTCAAGGGCGACCCGATCCGGGTGCGCGGCGGCCGGGCCGAGCGTGCCTACTACCGCAACGTCCAGCTGATCTACCAGGACCCCTTCGCCTCCCTGAACGGGCTGAAGAAGATCCGCACGATCATCTCGCGGGTGGTGCGGATCCACTTCCCGAAGCTGGGGCGCAAGCGCACGCAGGAGCGCACCGCCGAGCTGCTGGAGAAGGCGAACATGACGCCGGCCTCCCGCTATCTCGACCGCTATCCCACCGATCTCTCCGGCGGGCAGCGCCAGCGCATCGCGATCGCCCGCGCCCTCGCGGTCGATCCCGACGTGCTCCTGGCCGACGAGCCCACCTCGATGCTGGACGCCTCCATCCGGCTCGACGTGCTGAACCTGCTCTCCGACCTGCGGGAGACGGAGGACGTCGCGGTCCTCTACATCACCCACGACATCGCCAGCGCCCGCTACCTCTCGGACCGGATCCACGTGATGTACGGAGGGAAGGTCGTCGAGGCTGGACCGACCGAGCAGATCGTCTCCTCGCCCGTGCACCCGTACACCCGCCTGCTGCTGAGCGCGGCGCCCGACCCGGCGCGGTACAAGGGCTCCGGGGCCTCGTCCCACGACCCCATCCCGGATGCCCGTCCCGTCGACAACACGAAGGAGCTGCGCGGCTGCCGCTTCGCCGATCGCTGCCCGGTCGCGATGCCGAAGTGCACCGAGGAAGACCTCCCCCTGTTCCGCAGCACCACGGACGACCACACGGTCCAGTGCTGGCAGGCGGAGGACGTCGCCGGATACGAGCGACGCCGATGACCCGGTGCGGTGCCGTCCCGGCGCCGCGCCGCCCCACCACTGCACTGAACACTGCAATGAAGGAGTAGTTCCATGACCCGACGACCCACCACCGCGTTCTCGCGACGGTCCGTGCTCGGCCTCGGCGCCGCGGCCCTCACCACCACGGCCCTGGCCGCCTGCGGCGGCTCCTCCGGCGGCGGCGACGGCGAGACCTCGGCCGAGGGCGGCACCGGCGCACGCTCGACCGAGGGCACGATCGACAACGACGGCATCCTGCGGATCGGCGCGACCGTCGCGACCTCCAACGTCTTCCCCGAGAACTTCAACGTCTTCGGCGGCGGCGACTCCGCCCCGGGCAACGCCCTGTTCTGGGAGACCCTCTTCCGCATCTCCTCGACCGACGGCTCGGCGCTGGTGCCGAACCTGGGCGAGAAGTTCGAGTACACCGAGGAGGGCAAGGTCTGCACCTACACCCTCCGCGACGACGTCACCTGGAACGACGGCGAGAAGTTCACCTCCGAGGACGTCGCCTTCACCTACGGCTTCATCTACGAGGAGCCGGGCACCGAGCCGGACGAGGAGGGGAACCTCCCCTGGCTCGCGAAGGCGATCGAGACCCCGGACGAGAAGACCGTCGTGGTGACCTACAACGAGCCGCAGTACACGCAGGACCTGCCCCTGTCGCTCTACTACCCGATCTACCCGGCCCACATCTACAAGGACCTGGATCGGCAGAACTACCAGGACAAGGAGCCGGTCGGCACCGGACCGGGCAAGCTCAAGAACTTCTCCGGCCAGCAGATCGAGATCGAGATCCGCGAGGACTACTGGGGCGAGGTGAGCCCCGACCTCAAGGAGGTCCACATCGTCCCGGCGGGCACCGCGGGCAACATCGAGTCCCAGATCACCAAGGGGGATGTCGACTGGTCTCAGGGCGGTGCTCCCGGCGTGGTCGACAACTTCGTGGGGATGGACGACCACAACGGGTACTTCTACTACCCGGACGGCTCCACCCGCGGCATCATCATGGCGACCCACAAGGGCCCGACCCAGGACCCGGCCGTGCGCAAGGCCCTGCGCTCGAGCGTGGACATGGGCATCGTGGCGCAGGCCGCGGGCATCGCGTACACGGTCCCCTCGATCACCGGCCTGGACACCGGGATCTACGAGTCCATGCTGAAGGAGGAGTTCGCCGCGCCCATGGCGCCCGACGTCGAGGCCGCGAAGAAGGGGCTCGAGGAGGCCGGCTGGACGGTGAACGAGGCCGGGAACCTCGAGAAGGACGGCGAGGAGTTCCCGCTCAAGCTCCACATCCAGAACGACAACCCGGCCGAGATGACCACGATGCCCATCGTCGTGGACCAGTGGTCGACGAACCTCGGCCTGAAGGTCGCGTTCACGCCGCTGCCCCCGGACGTCTTCGGCCCGGCGCAGGCGAAGGGCGACTACGAGCTGTCGCTGTGGACGACCAACGCCGCCGGCGGCGCCTTCCAGGCGTTCACGATGTACATGCACACGAAGATCTACGAGATCGGCGACGAGACTGCGGACGGCAACTACGGGCGCTGGGAGATGCCCGACGAGGCGAACGACGCGATCATGGCGATCACGCAGACCCCGCCGGACCAGGTCGACCAGATCGTCGAGCACTGCCAGACGCTGCAGCAGGCCGTCTTCGACGACGCCCCGTACATCCCCGTGCAGTCCAACGGCGCCGGCGGCATGTTCACGACGAAGAAGTGGTCCGGGCTGAAGGAGGCCGAGGAGATCGACTACTTCCCGCGCGTGGACGGGTACAACAACCTCAACCAGACGCTGCGCGACTTCACCCCCTCCAAGGGCTGATCCCGCCGTCTCCTCGCCGCCCGCGCGGCGGCCGTCGGCCCCTCCGAGCACCGGCTCGGAGGGGCCGACGTGGTTCAGCGCCCGTGCATCACCCGCGCGAAGGGCACGAGCCAGGTGTCCAGCAGGGCGAGGGTCTCCTGCTCGGAGAGGATCTCCGGGGCGTCGCACCACAGGGACATCGAGGCGCCGAGCACCGGATCGACCTCCCCGGGCGGCACGGGCGGGACATCGATGTGCACGCCCTGCGCGGCCAGGCCCATGAACCGGCGCGGGGCGAAGGTGTCCTCGAGCAGGCCCTCGCGGCGTCTGCCGTGGGGCGCGGGCGGGTCGTCGGCCGAGAGCACCATGTACAGCAGGTCGCCGTTCGAGTTCAGGACGCGGTAGCCGGAGTCGAGGTAGTCGGTGACCGAGGGCGTCCACTCCCGCCAGCGGATCCACACGTCCAGGACCGCCTCCGTCGTGATCGGCACCAGCGGCGCCTCCCGTGCGGGGACCACGTGGTCGTTCCACAGGATCGGGGTGCGGCCGAGCTCGAGGGCCCGCGCGGCGAGGACGTTCATGAAGTCCGCGTAGCAGTCCAGCGCCGTGGCCTCCGGGCCGTGCGCTGCCCGGGCGTGGGCGACGAGGCTCGGGAAGCGGTCCGGGCGCCGGGCGTCCTCGTCCTCCCAGGGTGCGGCGAAGAACTCGTCGCCCCCGAGGTGCAGCCACTCCCCCGGGAACAGCCGTGCGGCGCCGCCGAGGAGGTCGAGCGCGAACTGCCGCGCCTCGGGCAGGGAGATGTCCAGCCGGTCGGGGTGGACGGTCCCGTGACGGTCGACGAGCCGGAGGTGCTCGCGGCCGACGAGCAGGCCGGCGGCATGGGAGGGCAGATCGATCTCGGGGATCAGCGCGACCCGGGCCTCCTCGGCCGCCGCGACCAGCCGCGCCGCGTCGCGCGCGGTCCAGGCGTCCTCGGCGGCGAGCTCCTCGAAGCCGGGAAGGGCGATGCCCACCCGATCGGTCTCGGTGAGATGGAAGTGCAGGGTGGTGAGGCCGAGCTCCCCCATCCGCCGGATCAGGCCGATCGTCCCCTCGACGCTGAAGGCCTTCCGGCCGACGTCGAGGCTGAGACCGATCCAGCGGCTCCCGCCGGAGTGCCTCGGGGCCTGCTCGTCGTCAGCCACGCGGAACGCGCAGGAAGGGGATCACCGGAAGTCGCACCTCCGCGCCCCTGGTCGCCAGGATGGTGCCGACGATCGCGTAGATCAGCTGCAGCAGTCCGACCACGAAGAACAGGACGAGCATCCCGACCGTCACTGCCTCCATCACCGGCGTGAGATGGACGCCGCCCTCGGAGCCTGGCTCCCCGGTGGCGATGCCGAGGATCGCGATGACAAGCATCAGCAACGGCCAGCACAGCTGCGTGAGGCCCCAGTTCGCGGCCCGCACGCCGTTCGTCGCAGCGAGCCCGCCGTGCTTCCGCTGGGAGAGACCGACGATGAGCTGGGTGACCCCGGCGACGAGGAGGCCGACGACCGGGAGCGGGAGGCAGGCCAGGAAGCCCAGCGCCCAGGCGATCGTGCCGCGCCGCGGCGGGGCGGCGGGGGCCTGCGCCCCGGGACGATCGGACCGGACGCGCGAGTTCGGGACGGACTGCTCGGTCGGCTGAGCGGCGCCCGGAGCAGGTTCAGGAGTCATCGACGTCATCCCGGGACCCTACCCAGCCCCGGGGCCATGGAGGCAATCCAGCACGATCCGTCCTGTCTCAGGCGCGATGCGCGGGGCTGCCGTACAGCGGCTCGGTGAACGCGGAGACGAGCTCGGTCTGGTCCCCCTCCTGGAGCTGATAGGTCACGAAGGCGCCGTAGCCGTCGCTGGCCGTGCGTTCGGCGAGGGCGCGGACGTCCTCCGGGGCGGTGCTCCCGCTGCCGAGGTCCACCGCGGCGGCGCCGTACTGCGAGTGCGGCAGCCCGGGAACCTCGAAGTCGATATAGGCCCCGTAGTAGGGGTTCCAGGCGTAGTCGAGCAGGTCCCCGGAGCGGACGCCGTCGTACTCCTGGTGCTCGGCGGAGGGGCCGATCACGTAGAAGGTGATCAGACGGTTCGGGAGGCGCTTGCGCAGGGACTGCAGGAGCTGGATGAAGGAGTGCTCATTGGGCTGGCCGGTGCCGTTCTTGCCGTACTCGACCCACTCGTCGTCGAGGTCCACGCCGTCCAGGCCGTAGCGTCGGACGGTGCTGGCGACCTGCTCGGCGAAGAGGTCCGCGGCGGCGGCGTCGGGGAAGTTCGCGAAGCCCGCTCCCTCGTGGTTGCCGAGCACGGAGAGAGTCACCTTGATGCCCTTGGCCTGGAGCGGGCGGATGTAGGTCTCCGCGTTGTCGAGCACGTGCTGGACGTTCTCGTTGCAGTGCAGATAGGCCTGCTCGCCGTCGTAGTTGATGTTCGCGGCGAACACGACGGCGATGTCGAAGGCCGGTGAGCCGTCGTCGAGGAGGTACTCCCCCGCATTCAGGATCGAGTTGTCGTTGACCTCGATGTAGGCGATCGAGGCGATGCGGTCGCCGCGTCGTACGGGATCGGCGACGGCGGGGAGGGTGAGCGCACCGGCGCCGGCCCCTCCGACGGCGAGGCCGGCGGCGCCGGAGAGCAGGGTCCTGCGGGAGAGGTGTGCCATGCGAAGTCCTCCGTGAAGGAAGTCGCCCGGTTACCCGGGGCCGCGGCGGCGGTGCCTCGGCTCGACCACAGTAGTCACTTAAGCGCGTTAGTGCCAGGGTCGTGCTGCCTGAGCCGACGACGGCCGGTACCGTCACCGGGACCGGCCGTCGTGTGCTCGTGCGCGAGGCGCAGTGCTCAGGCCCGCAGCACGCCGCCCACGGCGGACTCGACCGCGGCGATGATGCCCTTGCGTGCCGCGCCGATCTGCTCGGCGGTGAGGGTGGCCTCGGGAGAGCGGAGCTTCACGGCGTAGGCGAGGGACTTCTTCCCCTCCCCGATCTGCTCGCCGGTGAAGACGTCGAAGAGGTGGACGCGCTCTGCGAGGTCCCCGGCGCCCACGAGGATCGCGGCCTCGACGGCGCTCGCCGGCACGGTGTCCTCGACCACGAAGGCGAAGTCCTCCTTCGCCGGCGGGTAGGTCGGCACCGGCACGGCGCGGACCATGGACGGGGCCGCGGCGATCACGGCCTCGAGGTCCAGCTCGATCGCGGCGGTGCGGGCCGGGAGCGAGAACTCCTTGAGCACGGCGGGGTGCAGCTCGCCGGCCGCTCCCACCACGACGCTCTCCCCGTCGGCCGCGAGGACGCGCAGCTCCCCGGCGCGGCCGGGGTGGAAGGGAGCGCGCTCGGTGCGGCGCACCTCGAGCTCGGCGCCGACGGCCGCGGCCGCGCGGCGCGCCATGTCGAAGGCGTCGGCCCATCCCCACGGCTCGGGCTCGCCCTGCCAGGAGTCGGGGCCGGAGGCGCCGCCGAGCACGGCGGCGAGCACCGTGGTCTGCGCGGGCAGCGCGGCCTCGATCGCCTCGAGCTCCGCCTCGGAGGGACGCTGCGCCGGGGCGGGCACGGGCGCGGTGGTCCCGGATTCGGAGGCGAGGAACACGGAGCCGCGCTGGAAGATCGCGACGGACTCCTCGCCGCGGCCGAGGTTCCGCTTCGCGACGGGCAGGAGGGTCTGCAGCAGCTCGGTGCGCAGCAGCGGCTCGTCCTCGGCGAGCGGGTTCAGCACCCGCACGGCGCGGCGGCGGGCGTCATCCTGCCCGTAGCGCAGCGCGTCGTGGATGGACGGGGCGACGAACGGGGCGGAGTTCACCTCGGTGAGCCCGGCCTCGGCCAGTGCCCGTCGGGCCGCACGGCGGGTGCGCTGGGCATGGGTGAGCCCGCGACCGCCGGGCGCCGTCGGCAGCTCGGAGGGGATCGAGGCGTAGCCGACCAGGCGCGCGATCTCCTCGACGAGGTCCTCGCGGATCTCGAGGTCGGGGCGCCAGGACGGCGGGGTGACGGTGAGGCCGTCCTCGCCCGCGCGCTCGACGGTGCAGCCGATCGCCTCGAGGGAGTCGATGACCTGGGCGTCGGTGTACGCGATGCCGACGATCCGCTCCGCGTCGCGCAGCCCGATCGCGACCGGCGCGGGCGCGGAGACCGAGCCCTCGTCGGTCACGCGGGCGGCGACCTGGCCGCCGCCGTGCTCGACGATCAGCTGGGCGGCGCGGTGCGCGGCGATCAGCGGGAGCTGCGGGTCCACGCCGCGCTCGAAGCGCTTGGACGCTTCGGAGGGCAGGCGGTGGCGGCGCGCGGTGCGGGCCACGGTGACGGGGTCGAAGGTCGCTGCCTCGAGGACGATGTCGGTGGTCGTGCCGGAGACCTCGGTGTCCTCGCCGCCCATCACGCCGGCGAGGCCGAGCACGCGGTCGCCCGCGCCGCCGGCGTCGGTGATGAGCAGGTCCTCGGGATCGAGGGTGCGCGTGACGTCGTCGAGGGTGGTGAGCTTCTCGCCCGTCCGGGCGCGGCGCACGGTGATGGGGCCGACGAGCTTCGCGGCGTCGTAGGCGTGCAGCGGCTGGCCGAGGTCGAGCATCACGTAGTTCGTGACGTCGACGATCAGCGAGATCGGGCGCATCCCGGCGAGGGTGAGCCGGCGCGCCATCCAGCGCGGGGTCTGCGCGGCGGGGTCCACGCCCGTGACGCCGAGGGCGACGAAGCGGCTGCAGCCGGCCTGGTCCTCGAGGCGGATCTCGACCTCGCCGCCGCTCTGCGCGGTGGTCTCGACCGTGCTCGCCGGATCGGTGTAGGCGGCGCCGGTCGCATGCGAGTACTCGCGCGCCACGCCCCGCATCGAGAAGCAGTAGCCGCGGTCCGGGGTCACGTTGATCTCGACGACCTCGTCCGCGAGGCCGAGCAGCGCGATCGCGTCGTCGCCGGGCTCTGCCGTGAGGCCCTTCGCGTGGCCGCGGCCGAGCACGATGATGCCGTCCTCGCCGTCGGGGTCCGGGCCCAGGCCCAGCTCCTCGCCGGAGCAGATCATGCCGTCGGAGGTGTGGCCGTAGGTCTTCCGCGCGGCGATCGCGAAGTCGCCGGGGAGGACGGTGCCGGGCAGGGAGACGACCACGAGGTCGCCGCCTTCGAAGTTGTGCGCGCCGCAGATGATGCCTCGACTGGGGCGCTCCTCGCCGGGCTGCGGGTCCTTGGGGTCGTCGGCGTCCTCGTTGTGCTCGGGGCCGACGTCCACGCGCACCCAGTTGATGGTCTTGCCGTTCTTCTGCGGCTCCTTGACGAGCTCGAGCACGCGGCCGACGACGAGCGGGCCGGTCACCTGCGCGCCGAAGATCGCCTCCTCCTCGAGCCCGAGGCGGGAGAGGTCGGTGGCGACCTCGAGCGCGGAGGCGGTGGCGGGGAGCTCGACGTGCTCGCCGAGCCAGGTCAGGGGAATGCGCGGCATCTCAGATCTCCGTCCCGTAGTGCTGGGAGAAGCGGACGTCGCCCTCCACCATGTCCCGCATGTCCGGGACGCTGTTGCGCAGCATGAGGATGCGCTCGATGCCGAGCCCGAAGGCGAAGCCCTGGTGCACCTCGGGGTCGATCCCGGCCGAGCGCAGCACGTTCGGGTGGACCATGCCGCAGCCGCCCATCTCGATCCAGCCGGTGCCGCCGCAGACGCGGCAGTCCGGATCCGCGTCGTGCTCGAGCCCGTGGCGGGCATCGCAGGCGAAGCAGCGGAAGTCCATCTCGGCGCTCGGCTCGGTGAAGGGGAAGTGGTTGGGGCGCAGGCGGGTGATCGGCGCGCCGCCGAAGAGGTGCGCGGCGAGCGCGTCGAGGGTGCCGACGAGGTTCGCCATGGTCAGGCCCTTGTCGATCGCGAGGCCCTCGATCTGGTTGAACATCGGCGAGTGGGTCGCGTCGATCTCGTCGGACCGGTAGACGGTGCCGGGGCAGGCGACGTACAGCGGGGCGCCGCGCTCGAGCATCGCGCGGATCTGCACCGGGGAGGTCTGGGTGCGCAGAAGCATCCCGGAGTCCTCTGGCGCGAGGTAGAGGGTGTCCTGCAGGGAGCGGGAGGGGTGGTCCGCGTCCGCGTTCAGGGCGTCGAAGTTCAGCCAGGAGGACTCCGCCTCGGGGCCCTCGGCGATCTCCCAGCCGATGCCGACGAAGAAGTCCTCGATCCGCTCGGTGAGCGTCCACAGCGGGTGGGCGGCGCCGCGCGGCCGACGGTCCGTGGGCAGGGTGACGTCGACGGTCTCGGCGGCGAGCGCGGCCTCCTCCTCGGCGGCGGCGAGCTCCGCCTGGCGCGCGGCGAGCTCCTTCTGCACCCGACCCTTTCCCTGGCCCACGAGCTTGCCCGCGGCGGCCTTCTGGTCCTTGGGCAGGTCCTTGATGGCACGGTTCGCACTGGTCAGCACGCTCGCATCGCCGACATGCTCGATGCGCACCTGCTTCAGGGCGGCGGTATCGGATGCCGCGGCGATGGCGGCGAGAGCGGCGTCGACGGCGGCGGTGATCGCCTGCTCGTCGATCGTGGGCCCGCCGGGCGCGGGGGATGTCTCGGACACGGGGTTCGCTTTCGTCCTGGAGTGCTCGGTCGGCGGCCGCACCGGGGGCGCGGGCACCGCGGACCATTCTAGGAGGAATGGGGAGTGCTCCCCATCGCTCTCCATCAGTTCCGCTTCTCGGCTGGTCACAAGCTTGCCGGCGCGACAGCTCGGCACCCGGAGAGAAGAGAGCGTGATGACATTCCTCGGCGGAGACCCCGAGTCCATGCGAGAGCATTCCGTGCTCCTGAGGACCCGGGGAGTGCGCCTGGGCACGATCCTCGCGCAGGCGCAGGGCGCCGCGTCGGCGGTCGACTGGGTGGGTCCGGACGCCGACGCGCTGCGGAGCCGCTGCGCGCAGGTCGCCCTCCGGGGCCGCGTGCTCGGCGAGCGCATCGAGGCGATGTCCCAGGAGCTCACCGAGCACGCCCAGGAGCAGGATCGCGCCTCGGAGGATCTCGCCGAGCGGCTCGCCGGCATGCTCGGAGGGCTGGGCGGCCTCCTCGGCGGAGGCGCGGGCATCGGCGCGGGGGCGGGCATCGGCGGCTGACTCCTCGGCGGTGCGCCGACGCTCGGCGGCGTGGACGGAAGCATGCTCACGGACGCCGCCGGGGTGCAGACGCCGCGTCACGACGGGGGCGAGCCCGGTCATACCGATCACGGGTCGCTCGACGGGGCGCTGACCGATCCGTACGAGAACGGGTCCCGCACGGAGTCGGTGACGCTGACCAGCAAGGGGGACTCGGTGACCGGTTCGCACACCGAGAATGCCGATGGCACGACGACCGACTCGGTGAAGCTCAGCGAACAGCAGAAGAAGCTCAAGGTAGGCGCCGGCACGGCCACGATGACGCTCTCCGAAGAGGTCGCCGTCACCCACGACCCTGCGGCGGGGACGAAGACCTTCACCTTCACCGCTGCAGAGCTCGCGGCACTCGAGGCCGCAACGCCCGGTGCCGACAAGAAGGACGGGAGTCCCTTCGTCGTCGGTGCCAAGGGGACGTTGGAGCTGAAGGGGAGCTATTCGGTGACCCTGCCCGAAGGAGCGACCATCGCGGACGCCCTCGCCGTCGATCCCACCGATCCGTCCTCCTTGCAGAAGGGATCGTCCATCGCGATGGAGGACTCCCTCACCACCGCCTTCACCGGCTCAGGGGCGATCACGATCCGAGGGGTCCAGTTCGGCGCTTCGACAACGCAGACGGATTCCCAGGGCACCGTCACCCAGATCTCCAGAGGGACGGACGGGACCTACGCCATGGCGACCGGTGAGAAGGACTTCAGAGGCGCCACGCACGGAGTGTCGATCGGGATCCCCAATGGCGCCAAGCTCGAGGCGGGCGGCGGCTCGGGTGAGCAGACCTCCGTGATCGAGCACGCCGTGTTCGCGGATTCTCCCGCGGGTGTGGACGCGATGCGGCAGGCTCACGCCACCGGCACCCTGCCTCCGGATACTTCCGACGCCGTGCTGGAGCGGTACAAGGACGAGCACACGGCTTCGGTCGAGAGCTCGTACTCCAAGAGATCGATCGGGGGCGGCAGCGGATCGGGCACCCACTCCATGAGCCACGAGCGCATCTCCTCCGAATCCGTCGTGCGCACCCACAGCGACGGCCACCAGCAGGGCGCCGAGCGCTACTTCACCCCGGGCGGCACCTCCCCGTATGTCGAGAAGCGCACCGAGACCGGAGAGGAGACGCTGTACGTCACCGCCACCAACGAGGCCGCGCTGCCGCGCGGGAACGGCAACGACCCGACCCAGCGCGGCACATGGGACGAGATGTACTCGTTGGATCAGCCTGCACCGGCCACGGAGCCGCAGGCCACCCGAATCGTCTACACCGAGTCCGAGGTCGCCCAGATGCGGGCCAACGAGAACCCGGTCACTCCCTCGGACAACGAGCTCCATTACATGTTGAACCGCTCCTACGAGGATCCGAACCGTGCGGCGGAGGAGATGTACCGCAACTACAACGACCTCGAGCCCGGAGATCCCGTCCCCCAGGACCTCAGCCAGAGCTCGCCCGGCGTCCCCGGACGCACGCTCACCCCGCATCAGACCGTCGAGTCCGTCCAGTGAGGGCACGATGCCCGTCCAGCGAGAGGGGCGGTGCATCCTTGGTCGGCCTTCCTCGATAGGCTGACCAGGACCCCGTTCCCTCGAAGGAGGCCAGCATGTCCTGGACCGTGAAGGGCGTCGTCGCCCTCGCCGAGAAGAAGCCCGCCGAGCTCGTGGACATCGTGATCCCCGATCCCGGCCCGAACGACGTCGTCGTCGACATCGAGGCGACCGGCGTGTGCCACACCGACCTCGCCTACCGCGACGGCGGCATCAACGACGAGTTCCCGTTCCTGCTGGGCCATGAGTCCGCCGGCCGCGTCTCCGCGATCGGCGAGGACGTCACCCACGTCGAGATCGGCGACTACGTCGTGCTGAACTGGCGCGCCGTGTGCGGCGAGTGCCGCGCCTGCAAGAAGGGCGTGCAGCAGTACTGCTTCGACACCCACAATGCCTCGAAGCCCATGACGCTGACCGACGGCACCGAGCTCACCGCGGCCCTCGGCATCGGCTCCTTCGCCGAGAAGACGCTCGTCCACGAGGGACAGTGCACGAAGGTCTCCGAGGACGCCCCCGCGGAGGTCGCCGGCCTCCTCGGCTGCGGCGTGATGGCCGGCATCGGCGCGGCGATCAACACCGGCCAGGTCCAGCGCGGCGAGTCGCTCGCCGTGATCGGTCTGGGCGGCGTGGGCTGCGCCGCGATCGCGGGCGCGAAGCTCGCCGGCGCCACCACGATCATCGGCCTGGACATCGACGAGAAGAAGCTCGCCGCCGCCGAGGAGCTCGGCGCGACCCACACCCTGTGCACCAAGGACCTCTCGCCGCAGCAGGTGGCCGAGAAGGTCCAGGAGCTCACCGGCGGCTTCGGCGCGGACGTCGTCGTCGACGCGGTCGGCATCCCGCAGACCTACGAGACCGCGTTCTACGCCCGTGACCTCGCCGGCCGCGTGGTGCTGGTCGGCGTGCCCCGCCCGGGCGTCGAGATCACCCTCCCGATGCTCGACGTGTTCGGGCGCGGCGGCGCGCTGAAGTCCTCCTGGTACGGCGACTGCCTGCCCGAGCGGGACTTCCCGTATCTCACCGATCTGTTCCTGCAGGGGCGCCTGCCGCTGGACCGCTTCGTCACCGGCCGCACCGACCTCGCCGGCACGGACGCGGCGCTGGACGGTCTGCACGACGGCGCGAACCTGCGCACCGTGGTGGAGGTGGCCAAGTGACCGCACGACTCGACCATGCCGTGACCTCGGGGACCTTCTCGCTGGACGGCGAGACCCATGAGGTCGAGAACAACGTGTGGGTCCTCGGCGACGAGGAGCAGTGCGTCGTCTTCGACGCCCCGCACGACGTCGAGAAGGTCGAGGAGCTCGTCGGGAACCGTGAGTGCGTGGGCATCCTGCTCACCCATGCGCACGACGACCACGTGCGCTTCGCCCCGGAGCTCTCCGAGGCCCTCGAGGCGCCGATCCTGCTGAACCCCGCCGACCGCGAGGTCTGGCAGCTCACCCACGGCGATCTGCCCTGGGACGACGACGTCGCCGACGGGGACATGTTCACCATCGCGGGCGTGAACCTCGAGGCGCTCCACACTCCGGGCCACTCCCCCGGCTCGACCTGCTACTACTCCGAGGAGCTGGGCACCGTGTTCACCGGCGACACCCTGTTCCAGGGCGGACCCGGCGCGACCGGCCGCTCCTTCTCCTCGCGGGAGACGATCGAGGAGTCGATCCGGGAGCGGCTGTTCCAGCTCCCGGACGACACGGTCGTCCACACCGGCCACGGCCCCGACACCACGATCGGCACCGAGAAGCGGGCGGCGCAGGGCGACTGGCTCTGAGCGTCATGCGCTGAGTCCTCGCGTCGATCGTCGACACCGGCGGGGGGGGGCCCAG
>Ga0308157_10002575_pt1 | contig 29095 bp, 34 predicted proteins | sample PhyBR1_FD_201035 | JGI IMG/M metagenome (GOLD analysis project Ga0308157, IMG submission 201035) | Phyllosphere microbial communities from UC Gill Tract Community Farm, Albany, California, United States - DLSLB.R1 | ecosystem: Host-associated > Plants > Phyllosphere > Unclassified | place: USA...
ACACGACGCTTGCGCCGTTTGTGCGAGGCAAAGTCAGCGACCCCGGAAGACCGGCGCACGCTTGTCGGCGAACGCACGGCGCCCTTCCAATCGGTCCTCGCTGTCCCTGAGCACGCCAAAGGCCTGTCGCTCCAGTTCCAGTCCACCGGCAAGCGGCAGCTCCCGTCCGGTCATCGCCAGACGCTTGGCGGCAGTCATCGCCAATGGCGCATTGGCTGCCATTGCTCGCGCCAGGTTGATCGCCGTTTCCTGCAGCGCGGCAAGGGGAACCACCTTGCTGACCAGGCCGATCCGCAACGCTTCGTTGGCATCAATGCGTTCGCCCGTGAGCAGCATCCACATCGCATCCGACTGGCCCACCGCGCGGATCAGGCGTTGCGTGCCCCCGGCGCCTGGGATGCTGCCGACGCGCACTTCCGGCAAGCCGAACTGCGCGTTGTCGGAACAGATGCGGATGTCCGCGAGCAACGCCAGTTCCAGCCCACCGCCGAGGGCATAGCCGTTGATCGCGGCGATGACAGGCTTGTCGGTCTGCAGCGTGCCGAAATTGGAATGTCGGGTACCGGCGCGAAAGACCTGCCGGGCTGCGCTGTCGGCAGGCGGCATCGTTTTCTTGAGGTCTGCACCTGTGCAAAACGCACGCTCGCCCGCACCGGTCAGGACGACTACGCGGACTTCCTCGTCGCTCGAGACCTGGTCCCAGATCGCGAGCAGCTGCTCGTTGGATTCCGGGTCGATGGAATTCATGGCTTCGGGCCGATTCAGGGTGACGATGGCGATGCCATCCTGGACTGTCTTGACGACGGGCATGGGTTTGTCTCAGTTGGAAGGAGAGTTGGCGGCGATGACCGCGTCGATGTTTTCCGGCGGCATGCCCAGTTCGACCAGCACCTCGCGGGTGTGCTGTCCGAGTGTGGGAGCCGCTCGTCGCGCCTGGGGCCGCTCGCCCACCGCACCGATGACGCTGCGTGGCATCTTCAGCACACCGGCGACCGGGTGCTGCAATGTCTCTGTGAGCGCGGCGTCGACAAAGGGCGCGGACTGCGCGACCTCGGCATAGTTGTTGATGGGACCGCAGATGATGTCCACGGACGCGAACTGGTCGAGCCAGAAGGCACGGGGATGCGCGAGCATGCGTGCTTCGAGCAGGCGCAACAGCGCTTCGCGGTGCTGCAGCCGACTCTTGTTTTCAGCGAAACGCGGGTCGGATGCGAGCTCTGGCGCACCGACTGCGGCACACAGGGCCTGCCAGCGCGCAGGGTGATATGCCGCCACCATGATCCACCCGTCGGCGCAACGCAAGGCCTCGTTCGGCGTCGAATACGGCGCGGCGTTTCCCTGCGGACCGGGCACATGGCCGTCTGCGAAATAGGATGCGAAACTCACATGCTGCAGCGCGATAGCGCTAGCGAACATGCTTGCTTCCACGTGCTGGCCCAGCCCCGTGCGTTGACGCTGTGCGAGGGCAGCCAAGATCGAGATGGTCGCGAACGACCCCGTGACAAGATCGACCACGGGCACCGGCACCTTGCACGGCTGCCCGCCAGGCACCCCGGTGACGCTCATGAGGCCGCTCACGGCTTGCAGCACGCCGTCTACACCGGGCAGGTCCCTCGCGGCCCCCTGCTGACCGTACGCGGAGACGGAACAGTAGATCAACCGCGGGTTCTCGGCAGATACCTCGGCGTAATCTAGACCGAACCGGGCCATAACACCCGGGCGGAAGCTCTCCACCACGACTAGACGCGACGCTACCAGCCGGTGCGCCGACTGCTTGAGATCCAGCACGATGCTGCGCTTGTTCCGATTGAGCGCTAGAAAGGCCACGCCTTCCCCATGGACCCAGGGCGAGAGCGCGCGCGAGAGATCGCCCGAGGGTGCCTCGACCTTCACCACGTCGGCGCCCAGGTCGGCCAGGTATTGGGTGCAGCTTGGGCCAGCCATGACTTGGGTAAAGTCGATTACCCTCAAGCCATCAAGAGCATTTGCCAGCATTGTCATGAGCCCATCTGGATGTTGCCGGCGCGGATGACCGGCTCCCATTTCGCCCGCTCAGCCTGCAACATTCTTTGGTACTCGTCCTGTGTGGCCGTCATAGGTTCGAGCCCCACCGCCGTCAGCGTCGTCCGGACCTCGGGGTCCCGAAGGGCCCTGGTGACCTCCGCATGCAGGCGATTGACGACGACATTGGGTACATCCTTCGCCACGCAGACGTCATACCAGTAGCTCGCGTCGTACCCTTTCACTCCGCCTTCGGCCAGCGTCGGGATATCGGGTGCCAACTCGGAACGCCTCGCACTGCCGACGCCCAGAACCTTCAACTGACCGCTTCGGGCATATTGCATGGCGGTCGACAGCCCAACGATCGCAAGCGGCAAATGCCCGCCGATGACGTCCTGCACAGCAGGAGCAGTGCCGCGATAGCCGATGTGGGTCAATTCCAGCCCGGCCATTGACGCGAGCAGCACTCCAGCAAGGTGATGCGGAGTCGCGGGCCCAGGTGTTCCATAGCTCATACCCGGGTTCTGCCTGATATGCAAGATCAGTTCGGCCATGGTGCGGGCAGGAACCCTATTGCCCGCAATCAACACAATCGGCACGCTCGACAGCGGAGCGATCTGCACCAGGTCTTTGGCGGCATCGAACGAGAGTTTGCTGTTCAGCAGATTCAGCAGCGACGTAATGCCGGAACCTGTCGTCAAAGTGTATCCGTCGGGCTTGCTGCGCAAAACTTCGGCATACGCCAAGGTCGCCCCGGCTCCCGGCTTGTTCTCTACGACGATCGGCTGCCCCAACTGCTCTCCCAGCTTCTTCATCACCACGCGCGCCGCGAGGTCAGTGCCTCCCCCAGCGGTGTAGGGCACGATCATCCGGAGTGGCCTAGAAGGGTAGCCCTGCGCGATCGCTGGTTTGGCCGGAACCGACGCGAACGCCGCGAAAGAGCTGATGAAGGTCCTACGTCTCACCATGGTTCCCCCGATGCCGCTCGCCATCAGACAGACGGGCTGCTAAGGCTGCGGCCACCACAAACGTAAAGAAGTTGGCCGGTGACGTAGCTGGAGCCTGGTTCCGCGAAAAACCGTACTGCGCGAGCGATGTCTTCGGGCTGGCCGATGCGCTCCATCGGCACCGTCTTGTGAAGACTCTTCCGGACTTCCTCGGTCAGCGTCTCAAACAGTGGAGTTTCGACAATGCCCGGCGCAATGGCATTCACAGTAATGCCCTTGCGCGCATATTCCAGCGCCAGCGAGCGGGTCAGGCTCACCACGGCGCCCTTGGACGCGGAATAGGCTGCCTGGCCGCGATTGCCCAGCCACGCGCGAGAGCCGATATTGACGATGCGCCCGAACCGGTTTTCCGCCATTTGGGTTAACACCGCCTTTGAGCAAATGAATTGCGAATGGAGGTTGACTTCGATCACGCGGCTCCAAAACGCCAGATCCATCTTGGAAACAAGCTTGTCTCCACCAATGCCGGCGTTGTTCACCAGGATGTCGATGCGTGCATGAGATGCCAAGAGCTGGGCCACCGTCGACTCCACTTGCTCCACCGAGCTCACGTCAACCTTGAAGGTCTGCACGTCGACACCTTCACTCGCAAGGCTGCGCTGGGCCGTTCGCAGGGCTTCGTCGTCGAAGTCCCACAGCGCGATGCGGCAGCCGCCCTGCGCAAGCTCGCGGGCGATGCCAAGGCCGATGCCCTTCGCCCCTCCGGTCACGACGGCAACGAGGCCCTGCAAAGAGGCAGGCGCGGTTGAGTTTGTCTGGTTCATGTCGACCCGTTCAGAGCGAAAGAATATGGATGGAGCAGGCGGCGTGATCCACGCCCCAGATACCGCCGCCAGTCACCTGCGTGAGGCCGATGCGCGCCCCCTGCACCTGTCGTGCTCCCGCACGGCCTTGCAACTGCTCGCAGACCTCCACGATCTGTGCGACGCCGGTCGCGCCGGGCGGATGCCCCTTGGCAAGAAGGCCGCCGCTCGGATTGACAGGGACCCGTCCGCCCAGAGTCGTCGCACCGCTGCGCAGCAACTCTGCCGCGTCGCCGCGATCGCAAAGCCCCAGCGCTTCGTAGTAGAGCAATTCGGAGATGGTGAAGGCGTCGTGCACTTCGAGCAGGCTGAGGTCCTGCGGTCCCACACCGGCCTGTTCATAGGCCAGCCTGGCCGCACGCGCCGTGATCTCGGCCTCCGTCATGTCGACGGGCGTGGTTTCAAACAAGCCGGACTGCACCACTGACGCCAAGACCTGAACTGGCTTGGCAACGCCCTGGGAAGGCTTGGTGCTGAGCACGAGGGCCGCTGCACCGTCGACCACGGCGGGACAGCATTGCAGCAGCGTGAGTGGCTCGGCCACAGGGCGGGACGCAAGAATTTCCTCGCGGGTGGCCAGCTTCGCGAATTTGGCGATAGGATTGAGAACGCCGTGCTTGCGATTCTTCACGGAAATGTCCGCAAGCGTCTCGACCTTGAGGCCGTGGTCGTGCATGTAGCGACGCGCGCGCATGGCGTACAGGGCGGGCATGATCATCCCCCGTCGATTGTTCCAGTCTTGCTGGCTCAGCTGCAACGGCCCGCCGCCGAGTGCGCTCAGATGGTCCATGCCGAACACCATGACGGTTTCGTACTGCCCGACCTTAAGCGCCTGCAATGCAAGGTTGAGCGCGGTCGCGCCGCTGGAGCAGGCGTTGTCCACGTTGTAGACCGCGCCCCCGTGCGCATGCAGTTCACGCAGTGCGCGCTGCCCCGGCAACATGGCGCCGAGCGCGTTGCCGCAGTAGAACGCCTGCACCTCGGAAAGCCGCGCGCCTGCATCTTCCAGGGCACCGAGAATGGCCGACTGGACCATGGCTTCTTCGGTAAGTTCAGGAAAGCGGCCGAAGTCGGTGATGCCGACGCCGGTGATGAGTGGTTGCTTCATTTCATTGCTCCTGGAAGGCGTAGTCGGGTGTGCCGTCCGGCAGTGCGAAGGGCACCACCCTCACGCGGCTTTCGATGGCAGGCAGAGTCCCATCGAAGAGGAGCCGACCGAAGGCACGAACACCGGAATCGAAGTCGACCATCGCGAGTGCGTAGGCAGGCTTGTCCTTGCCGGGATGTACCACGGTGAAGCTGTAGAGAGACCCGGTGGGGCCGATCTCGATTTCCTCGATCGGCTGGTCGTGGTGGACAAATTCGATAGGTGGAAACTGCGCGGGCTGGCCGCCTGCCTGTGTGGCCACAAGCACCATGCCGCCGGGGGTGTCACGGATGTGGGAATCCGTGCGTTTGATGATTTTCAAAGGTGTCTCCTGTTCCGGTGGCGATGGCCACGGCAGCAGGAAGTGTGTTGACTCAGGGCAGTCCCGTCATTGGATTTGTGCTGAGCATTGTTTAGCCCGCCTTAACAGTGCCAAGCGTTTAGTTCTGCTAAAGCCAGAGCAACAGAACTGAAAGGACGAGCGCTTCGTGCCCTTGCATACTGAGCGAATGAAAGAACAAATAAGCGTTCCCGTCACCTTGATGCGCGGTGGCACCAGCAAGGCCGTTTTTGTCGCGCAGCGCGACGTGCCAGCCGATCCGCAAGCGCTACAGCGATTCTTGCTGGCGCTGTTTGGCAGCCCCGACGTGCGCCAGATCGACGGGCTCGGAGGCGCCGACATGCTCACGAGCAAATGCGCGATCATCGGGCCGCCTTCACGGCCCGACGCGGACATCGACTACACCTTCGTCCAGATCGGGATCGATCAGCCCACCGTGAGTTTCGAAATCGTCTGCGGAAACATCTCATCGGCCACCGGGGTCTACGCGCTGCAGCAGGGGTTACTTCCCGTGCAGGAGCCCACCACCACGGTGCGAGTGCACAACACCAACACCGGCAAGATCTTGCGCATGGTGGTGCAATGCGCCGACGGCGAACCGCGCGTGGAAGGCGACACCGAAGTAGACGGGGTGCCTGCCAAGGGCGCGGAGGTCGCGCTGGACTACTCCGGCACCAGCGGCGCCACGTCGGGCAGGCTGTTGCCGACCGGCCGGCCACGCGATTCGGTCTACGTCTCGAAGCTCGGCCGCGAGATACCCGTGTCGATCGTCGATGTGGGAACGGCGTGCGTATTCATCCGCGCGGCGGATCTGGGCGTGACGGGCACGGAGCTTCCCGGCCAGCTCGGTTCCGACATCTACGACATGGCCGAGGAAGTCAGGCGCTGGGCCGCCGAACGCTGCAACCTGCCGGCCTCGGGAATCCTCACGCCCTACCAGATCCTCATCGGCGAAGCGCAGGCGTATCGAACCATCGGCGGCAACCGAATCGTCGAGCCGTCGGAGATCGACTTCGTTGCGCGCATGGTTCTCAATGGCGGTGCGATGCACAAGGCTTTTCCAGGCGGAGGCTCGGTCTGCCTTTCCGTGGCGGCGCAGATCGCGGGGACGATTCCGGCGGAAGCGCGAGGCAGTCATGCCGGGCCAACGCGCATCCGCATCGGCCACCCGAGCGGCGTGATCGGAATCTTTGCGCACGTAGCTCGCACTGCCGACGACGAGTGGGCGGTCCAAGAAGTGCATTTCACTCGAACCGCTCGGCGGCTGTTCGATGGCACCGCCTACGTGAGGCGAGCCCTTCTCGAGGTGGGCTGATCTCGACGAATTACCAATGGGACAGTTCTGAAGACAGTGGCGAAAAGGGCCTGTGCTCACCAACCTGGCGTGACGGCGGTAAGCCAGCCGAGAGCAAGGGCTGCCTGCGCTCTGCCAGAAATTCCATGTCATTTTCATTAAGGCCAATACGTCATTGGCGCCCAGAAGTCAGACAGGAGATATTTCACATGCGCAAGCACATAACGGCTGAGGCATCGCAATGACGACGCAGGATCTTTTTTCTCTGCAAGGCCGCACCGCGCTCGTCACGGGTGGCTCACGGGGTATTGGCCGCATGATCGCCGAGGGATTTCTGGCGCAGGGTGCACGCGTCTACATCAGCGCGCGCAAAGCCGGGGCATGCGATCTGGCGGCTTCGGAACTGTCGAAGCACGGCCATTGCGTCTCGCTGCCCTACGACGTGTCCACGGTCGGCGGCTGCCAGGCCCTGGCCGCCGCCTACGCTCTGCATGAGAGCAAGTTGGACATCTTGGTCAACAACGCCGGCGCCGCATGGGGAGAAGACTTCGATGCTTTCCCCGAAAGCGGCTGGGACAAGGTGGTCGATCTCAATATGAAGACACCCTTCTTCCTGACGAAGGCGCTGTCCGAGCCGCTGCGCGCCGCAGCCAAAGAGCGTGTGGGAAAGATCATCAACATCTCCTCCACGGACGGCATCGCACTCAATCCTCAGGAGAATTACTCCTACGTCGCCAGCAAGGCGGGCTTGATCCACCTGACCCGGCGGATGGCGCTGCGCTTGGCGCAGGACAACATCGCGGTCAGCGCCATTGCACCTGGCGCGTTTCCATCCGAGATGAACCGCAACGCGCGCGACCGCGGCGACGAACTGTCCGAACACATACCCGCCAAGCGCATCGGCACTTCAGAGGACATCGCAGGCGCGGCGATCTTCTTGGCATCGCGTGCAGGTGACTACGTGATGGGCGCTACCCTTGTGGTGGACGGCGGTGTGACCCACGCCCGAGCCTACAGGTGAGTGCGTCTATGGGATGGCCGCTGATGTCCGGCGACGCGCTGACCTGAAATCACCTGTCATCCATCGACCCGAAAGCGGTCGTTGATGTATGTGGCGGGAGGTTTTCCAAAAGCCTTCTTGAACATCGTATTAAAGGCAGAGGGCGACTCATAGCCCAAGTCATAGGCGACCTGTTGGACAGTTGCGCCACCGGACAACTCGCGAAGTGCCACGATCATCTGCAGCTGGCGCCGCCAGCGGCCAAAGCTCAAGCCTGTCAGCCCGGTGCACAGCCGATTCAACGTTCGATCGCTCATGCCGAGTTCGCTTGCCCAGTTCGTCAGGGTCCTGCGATCGGAGGGGTTGAGCATCATCGCCGTTGAGATCCTTCTCAGCCTTCCGTCCTCCGGCATCGGCAGGAACATTTCTTCCGTGGGCATCGCGCATAGTTGGTCGAGCAGCACCTGCGCCAGTCGATCGGTTGATCCGCCTGGTTCATAGACGGGCGGCAATCCTGCGAGGTACTGAATCATCTCACTGAGCATCGGGCTGATGCGCAAGGTGCAGCAACGGTCAGGCAAGGGGGCAGCGCCAGGTACGACGAAGAGGTAGAAGATTTGCGCGTTCGCCGTTCCTCGGTTGCTGTGCGGCGTACCGCCGGGAATCCACACACCCGCGTGGGGTGGAACCATCCATAGGGCACCGGGCACCTCGCAGGAGACGGCACCACGCAGTGCGATCACTAGCTGACCGGACCGGTGCTCGTGCACAGGAATCTCTCGATCGCGCGCCGCCACATCGACGCGCAGTGCCATCACGGGGACTGACGGCTCGTAGTCCAGATTGGGCTCGCCGAATTCTGCTCTTCGCATAGTGAGAAAGTTGGTGTTGCTTCAGCCACCGCAGATCGCTGCCTCGCGGTGCTCGGTTCAAGTTCGGCTGCACTCGACAGGCCTGGCCGAGTGGTCCGCTGTTCATCTGCCGACTTCAGGCCGCCGCCGTCACGCCGGGACCGCCCGGCCCTCCGCACATTCCGCTACGAGCCGAACGACATCCGATCATGTCGATGCAGGCTCTTCTTTGTTGCCGGTGGACGCGTCTCGGCGATGACCGAAAAGAGAAGTCATTCGTCCAAGTTTGCAATTCTCGGCTCTAACGCCGGTCGGTAGCATCGAAACATGAAAATGATTCGCAATAAGAATGAGATTGTGTCGGGCCGGTCACTCCTCGTCCTTTTGATCGGCGTTGTGCTGATTGGCATCGTGCGTCGGTCATGCAACGCTACCAACGAAGCACTCGAGGATTCGCTCCTGCGGCGCTTCGGCACGCTGCTGTGTCCAACGATTCCGGCGCGAGACCTGACTCAACTGGCCGGCCTTGCTCACCAATGGCTTCGCGGCGTCGCCAGCATCAACGTCTCCGGTTTGCTCTCGCGCTCCGGCTTCGGGTTGAAGCATGCCCGCACGGGGCCTCGGGGCGACGCAGCATGATCGCGCTGCCTCGTTTCTCTCGACAGGAACTGCTCTTTTCTCTCAAGAGCTTCTTCGCAGCCATGCTTGCGGTTTACCTGTCCAGCCGCTTCGGGCTACCCCGGCCCTTCTGGGCCATGATGACCGCCTACATCGTGGCCCACCCTCTGGCCAGCAATGTGCGCTCCAAAGCGCTCTACCGCTTTTTGGGCACTTTGCTGGGGTGCGCAGCGACCGTGGTGCTTGTCCCCTCGCTGTCCGGTTCCCCAGAACTCCTGTCGCTGACCTTGGCGCTGTGGGTGGGACTGTGCCTTTATGTTTCGCTGCTGGACCGAAGCGCGCGTTCTTACGTCTTCATGCTGGCTGGCTACTCAGCCGCTTTGATCGGCTTCCCTTTGGTAGAAGCTCCCGCGGCGATGTTCGACACGGCCCTCGCACGGGTCACTGAGATCGGGTTGGGGATCCTGTGTGCTAGCGCGGTCCACAGCATCGCGCTTCCTGCCGGCTTGGGCCCGTCACTGCTCGGCGTGATTGATCGCGCCCTCGGCGATGCGCGCCGATGGCTCGATGACCTGTTGCGCGAGAGGCCGGATGACGCAAGAGAGGCGCGCATTGCGGCGGACCGACAGCGCCTGGCGCTGGACATCACGCAGCTGCGTCTGCTGTCCACGCATGTGCCTTTCGACACCACGAACCTGCGCTGGACCGCGGGCGCCATCGAGGACCTGCAGGACCGCATCGCCGCCCTCACCCCCACCCTGTCCGCGGTGGAGGATCGCCTGGAAGCGCTGCGCAGCGCCACAGGGGGCGTGCCCGACGATATGGCCTCGGCCTTCGCGCGGCATACCCGCTGGCTGGACCCGCGCGCGACAACCGCGGCAGTGGAAGAAGCCCGCATAGCCTTTCGCGCCCTGGGGGACGGCCCGGCGGCTTCGCCCTGGATCCGCGCACTGCGGATCGACCTGGCGACCCGCCTCGAAGACCTGGTTGCGGGCTGGGGCGCCTGCACCACGTTGCGCAGCGACATCGACGCCGGCATGGCCGGAGTTGCAGTGCCGTTGCGACGCGGCGTGGCGCAGGGTCGCAGGGTGCTTCACGCGGACAGAGGGCTCGCGATGCGCTCGGCGATCACCGCGGTGGTCGCCACCTGCATCTCCTGCGCGCTGTGGATCGCTACGGGGTGGCCGTCGGGCTCGGCCGTGGCGATGAGCGCCCCCGTTTTCTGCAGCTTCTTCGCCACCATGGACGATCCGGTGCCCGCCATGCACCAGTTCATCAAGGCACTGCTGTGGTCGCTGCCGGTGTCGGCCTTTTACGTCTTGGGGGTGATGCCCCTGGCCCACGACTTTGGCATGCTGGTGCTGTGCATCGCGCCCTTGTTCCTGGTGGTCGGGTGCTACATGGCACGACCGGCCAGTTCGCTCGCAGCCCTTGGCATGTTCTTCGGCGTTGCCGGCACACTGGCCTTGCAAGATACGGCCAATGCCGACCTAGTGAGTTTCATCAGCTCCAACCTGGCCTTGTTTACAGGTGCGGTCATCGCGTCCTGCGTCACCGCGCTCATGCGCAGCGTCGGGCGTGACTGTAGCGCCGGGCGCATCCGCCGTGCGACCTGGCGTGACCTCGCCGCTCTGGCGGCCCATCCGCAGGACGCATCCGCCCGTGAGGCCTTTGCCGGCCGCATGCTGGATCGGATCGCGCTACTGGCGCCACGTGTCGCACCCGACGGTCCCGAAGAGGTCCAGATCGCCGCGCACCGTGCGCTGCGCGAATTGCGCGTGGGGGCAGACATCGTGAGCCTGCAACTGCATCGTGCGGGCCTCCCGCCAGAGCCTGTCGGCCACCTCTTCAGGGAATTGGCCCTCGTCTTCCGCACCCAGACGGCCGGTCTGCCGCGCAGTGATTCGCTGCTGCCGCGGATCGATCGGCTGCTGCTGGACGCCGTAAACGCAGACAGCGACCGGCACGCCATCGCGGCACTCGCAGGTCTTCGGCGCAACCTTTTTCCATCGGCTCCCGCCGCACTCCAACCATGACCGAAGTCAATCTTTTCGGGGTGCAACTGCCCTGGCTCCTGCTGCTGGCTGGCGCCGCGCTGGCGTGCGCCTGGGCCATGCGACGCCTGCTGGCCATCGTCGGTGCTTACCGATGGATCTGGCACCCCGCCCTCTTCGACCTCGCGCTGTACGTCCTGGTGCTCTACGCCTTGACCTGCTTCACGCGCGTCGCCGCCACCTGGTCCTGAAATCCGCTCTTCCTGTGTTTTCCATGAAAACTGACCCCCTCCCCTCTTCCTCCTGGGCTTCCCGCTTCGCCCGTCCCGTTGTTCGCCCGTTGGTGACCGTGCTGATCGTCGCCGCCGCCGGCTGGGCCGGCTGGCAACTGTGGGACCACTACGAACTGGCCCCATGGACACGCAACGGGCGCGTGCGGGCCAACATCGTGCAGGTCGCACCTGACGTATCCGGCATGGTGGCCCATGTGGCGGTGCAGGACAATCAGTCCGTTGCCGCCGGCGCCTTGCTGTTTTCGGTGGACAAGGCCCGTTTCGAATTGGCGCGAGAACAGGCCGAGGCCGCTGTCGCGACCCAGAACATCGCCATCAGCAATCAGCGCATCTCGCTCGCGCAGGCGCAACGCGAGAACGATCGCAATGCCGGCCTGGGCGATCTGATCTCGCAGGAGCTTCGCGAACAGTCACGGCTGAAGGTCGACCAGGCCAGAGGCGCGCTTCAATCGGCCGAAGCAGCCTTGCGGCAGTCGCAGGTCGCACTGAACACCTCAAAGCTGAACCTGGAACGCACCGAGGTCCGCGCACCCACCGCGGGGCTGGTGACCAATCTCGACCTTCGCCAAGGCGCCTATGCAAGCGCCGGACATCCCGTGATGGCCTTGGTCGACGCGGGTTCGATCTATGTCGAAGGCTATTTCGAGGAGAACAAGCTGGCCCGGATTCACATGGGCGACCGCGTCCGCGTGACGCCCATGGGAACCGCAGCGCTCGAGGGCACGGTGGAAAGCATCGCCGCGGGCATCGCCGACCGCGACCGCAGCACAAGCGCTAACCTGCTGCCCAGTGTCAATCCAACATTCAACTGGGTGCGACTTGCACAGCGCATCCCCGTGCGTGTGAAATTGGATCCGGCATCCTCGACCACGCATCTGGTCTCGGGCCAGACGGTCACGGTGGAAATCCTCGAAGCGGCTCGGACAACCCGTGCCACGGCGAAGATCTCCGAAAGCCGAGGATGAAGGCCATGTATCGCATCCCGGTCGTGGCCGTCGCGGCAAGCGCGCTGCTGGGCGCTTGTGCTCACCGGCCCGTCGGACCGGACTACGTGGCCCCAGCCACTCTCTCTCCCGCACAGGTGGCTTCCGAAGGCGCGTTCCAATCCGCCGGCGGCGATGCGACGGAAGCGGCGTTGCCGCCGCATTGGTGGAGGCTCTACAAGGACCCTCAGTTGGACGCCTTGGTGACGCAGGCCCTGGAACACAACACCGATCTGCGGCAGGCCGTTGCCAACGTGGAGCGCGACAAGGCGCTGGAGGCCGAGGTGCACGGAAACGAGAAACCGACGGTGGCGGTCAGCGGGGGCCCTGGCTTCGGACACGTGTCGGGTTTGAGTCTCCTGCAGAAGGATCATGAACCGCCCGGCCGCGGCACCTACAGCGCGGGCGTATCCCTCTCCTATCAGCTGGACCTCTTCGGTCAGTTGCGGCGCGCCATCGAAGCGGCCGAGGCCGGCACCGGCGCCGCGCAGGCGGCGGTGGACCTGGTGCGCGTGAGCGTGGCCGGAGGCACGGCACGGGCCTATGCGACCGCCTGTTCGAGTGGCTATCGCCTGCGCGCTGCGCAAGAGTCCGTCCGTCTGCAGGAGGAGGCGATCCGGCTGTCCGAGCGCCTCCAGCAAGCGGGCAAGGTCGGGGACATCGACATCGCACGTGCCAAAGGCCAGCTGGAACAACTGCGTGCTGCGCTGCCGCCCCTGCAGGCGCAGCGCCAAGGTGCGTTGTACCGGCTGGCCACGCTCACCGGCGCCGCCCCGCGCGACTTCCCCGCGGCGGTCGCCCATTGCGAGCAGCCGCCGCAGCTGGCCGGACTGCTGCCGGTTGGCGATGGCACGGCCCTGTTGCGCCGCCGACCGGACGTTCGGCAGGCCGAACGCAGCCTGGCCGCCGCAACGGCCCGCATCGGCGTCGCCACGGCCGATCTCTACCCCAAGGTGGCGCTGGGCCTCTCGGCCAGTTCGGCGGGCTTTTCGGCAAGGCTGGGAAACCGCGAAACGCTCAGCTATAGCCTGGGCCCATTGATCAGCTGGACGCTGCCCAACACCGGGGTCGCCCGTGCCCGCATCGTGCAGGCCGAGGCCGCCACGCGACTTGCTGCGGCCCGCTTCGACGGGACCGTGCTCACGGCACTGCGCGAGGTGGAAACAGCCCTCGATATGTACGCGCGCGAGCTCGAACGTCATGCCGCGCTCTCGGCCGCGCGAGATCAAAGTGCCATCGTCGCCCGGCAAGCCCGCACGCTCTACCTCAACGGCAAGACCGGGCAGCTCGAGGCGTTGGACGCGGAACGCACCCTTGCAGCCAGCGAAGCCGCACTGGCGACATCGGCGGCGCAGCTGGCCGAGGATCAGGTGGCCGTTTTCATGGCGCTCGGAGGTGGCTGGGAAACGGACGAGGTCCTCGCAAAGGCCGCGCATTAGCCGATGCCTGACATGGGGTGGATGGCCATTCTCCAGAGTCAATGTCCAGTACACGCATGGGGATTGACCGATGGACGGACTTGACCTTCTACAGACCTTCTTGGAGGTCGCCAACGTGCGCAGCTTCTCGCGCGCGGCGGGCAAACTTGGCATCTCGAAGGCCAGCGTCAGCAAGCATGTCGCGACCCTCGAAGCGCGCTTCAACGTGCGGCTTCTCAATCGCTCCACGCGATCGGTGACACTGACCGATGCCGGCCGGCTCCTCCAGCTTCGCAGCACGCCGCTGATGGAGATGGTCGAGTTGACGCAGAGCGAACTGCAGGCACATGGCTCGCGTCCCAGCGGTCGCTTGCGCGTCGCTGCACTTCACGGGCTCGTGCAGACCGACTTCCCCAGCCTGCTGAGCGAGTTCCTCACGCTTTATCCGGATGTCCGCATCGACCTCCAGATCGGCAATCGCGTGGTCGATCTCGTGGAGGAAGGCGTCGACCTCGCCCTGAGGTTCGGGCGCATCGGCGACGAGAACCTGATCGTGCGCCGGCTTCAACGAGTGGAACTCACCCTCTGCGCCACACCCGGCTACTGGGCCAAACGCGGCATACCCGAAACACCTGACGACATGCGACGGCACGACGTGCTCACCTACTCGCTGTCCGCGGGCGCGTCCCACCTTCCGTTCGAAGTCGACGGCGAGCCGTACAACCTCCCGATCGACGGACGCATGGATGCCAACGACTCCGGCACGCTTATCGCCGCCGCACTGGCCGGCATCGGCGCGGTGTGTGTGCCGGGGTTGCTGGCCCAGCCGTACATGGAACGCGGCAGTCTGGTCTCGGTGCTCAAGGAATTCATGCCGCGTGACATCTGGCTCTACGCGGCGTACACGCAGCGCCGGCATAACAGTGCAGCACTGCGCGCACTGCTGGAATTGCTCGAGGTTCGAATGCGCGACGGAGCACACAGCGCGCTGGCGTAAGGACAGCGGTGTATCCCTCACGCGCCAGTCGCATATCGCGTCAATCGCTCTTCCAGCGTGCCGGTGTGAAGCTCGAAAACCTGATGGTCGAAGTCATAGAGATAAAGCGAGTTCACTTCGTCGAGTTCGAGCGCCTCACGGGTTCTCAGACCAGGGGGCATATCAGGACGATGTCCTGAGAAGGCTGCCTACGCAATTGAAAGCACAACATCGACGAACTGCTTCTGCACAACTGGCAATCCACGCACTGAGGCGGTGTGGTCTCAGCCGCTCCGCATCCATTGATCATCGTGGGACGACGAGCCGCTTGCTCTGACCTTGTACCTTCAGCATTTCCTTTGCTGGAGCAACAAGCATCTCGCGGGGAATTTGGACACCATTCTTTACCGCCAGCACCTCGGCCATGACGCTAACCGCGATTTCGGAAGGCGTCTTGCTGCCAATGAATAGTCCGACCGGTGCCCGCAACTGTTCAAGGTCGCTCAGCGCGACGTCGAAGTGCTTGTTCATCCTTTGCCGGCGGCTCTCTGTATTTCGGCGGCTCCCGATCGCGCCGACATAAAACGCCTCCGATTTCAATGCCTCCAACAGAGCAAGGTCATCCAATTTTGGGTCGTGCGTAAGTGCGATAACGACACTGCGACGGTCTGGGCGGAACGAAACCACTTCGTCATCCGGCATTCCCTTGACCAAGGTCACACCAGGTACGGTCCAAGAATCGGTGTACTCAACTCTTGGATCGCACACCATCACTGAGAAGCCGCAGAAGGTTGCCATGGTTGCCAGATACTCAGTCAATTGCCCGGCGCCGATCAGCAGCATTCGGTGCTCCGGACCAAAGGTGTTGGTGACAAATTCGTTCGTGGATGTCAGTTCCGCCGGGTGCTCCGCTTTGGTGAGAAACACTTCGCCGTCAGCGAGGCTCACCCTACGGTGCATGAGCCCGCCATGCACCAATGCATCTACTAAGCGTTCAAGCGACTCGAGTGGGGGGTTGGGCTCCACCATCAATTCAAGCGTTCCGCCGCAGGGTAGACCAAACCTGTGCGCCTCCTCGCTAGATACACCGTAGGTCAGAATCAAAGGGCCGCCAGACTCTGAGCGAAGGCCTGCGCCGCGATCAGGTGCCGTGGCTTTGGCGATAAGGTCATCCTCTATGCACCCTCCGCTGACAGATCCAACCACGTTACCGTTTTCATGCAACGCCAGCACCGACCCCACCGGCCGAGGAGATGACCCCCAGGTTCTTACAACCGTCACTAGCCAAGCGGGCTTACTCTCGCGGCGCCAGTCTCTGAGTGAACGGAGAACTAAAAGGTCAAGGTTGTCCATGGGCTTCGAGGCCAACTACTATCGAATTCTTGAGCAGCAGTCCATTCCGGCCTGACTCAAGCCAACGGGCCTCCGTGAATCCCGGGGCGGTTTACCCTGACCGTCAGTCAGTCATTCGCGCCGCCACTCCGCTCAGGCCGAAGTCTTTCAGCTATGGGGGCTCGCGTCTATTGAGTATTTCTGCAGATCGTTTAGAACGTTTGAATCGCAGCGGCGTCGCATCTCTGCAGTGGAGTAGTGGAGCCGTATACGCTCGACGAAATCAAGATGGGACGGCTAGCCGCTTACTAAAACCTAGCCCGACCTCTGATTGACTTTCCGATGGGCCGGCCTTGGCAAAAAGGCGTACCGGTGTTTGGGTTTGCCTTCGCGAGAAAGCGCTACATGAGATCTTGGGGTCAGGCCGTAAAGAAAGGGGGACCATGGCGGCCTCGCGTTACGCTGATAGCCCACGCTGCCGACCTATCTGCCAAGTCACGTTCGAGCCGCGCACCACCCCTGAGACCAATTGCCCAAGGCGCTTCTCGATCACAGGCCGCCAAGGCACCAGGCTGAAACCCATGCCGTCGTCGAGCATGGCGAAGCGACCGCTGACGAGTTGAATGGATTGACGGTAGACGCCGCTGACCTGTTGGCCGTCCTGTTGCGGGCGGTAGGACAGGCCGCTCTGGTCCTGCAGCGTCCTGCCCACGGCGGCGAGATCACGGTCGCGCAGGGACACCAGTAGATTTCGAGCAAGGACAACACGCTGACCCCGTCGCTCGGCCAACCCTTGCCCAACGAGAAAGTCCACTCGGGATCGCATCGCACTGTGAACCTGTGAACCAAATCCATCATTCGTCACGACACCACCGGTAACAAGATTGCGGTCTAACCAGGTCGCCCCGATGGCGTGCACCTGCTGATCAATGGGCAGGTGAGAGCGCAACTCGATCACCCGACCCGCCGTCTTTTGGGCATCGTGCTGCTGCGCCCTCTGCAGCAGGTCCGCTGGAATCTTCCAGACGCCATCTATCACCCGCTCCACAACGCCGGTGCGCCGCAAGGCTTCAAGGCGGCGCACGTGGATTTCGACAGCAGCCTGCGGATCGCGATCCCCGGTTTGCCTGAGCTGGGCCAGATGGCTCGCAGTGCTGTAGATGCCGTCTTTCGAAGCCACCAGGATATTGCGGTCCGCGGCCTTCTCCTGCCCGCGCGGCCTGGCCTCTACGATGGCATGCATCGGAAGCGCGGACAGGTCGGCACCGGCCGGCAGCGTCAAGTAATGCGCCCGGCCGTCGGTGCCATCGACCACCAGATAGCCCCGGTCGTTCAGCTCGTCGGCCAGTCCCTTTCCCGCGATGCGACCGACCACAGGCGCAGTGCTGGCATCCCCCGCGCCATGCACCACCATTTCGCGCCGCTGGTCCTTAAGCGCGCGGCGCACCGTGGCCAGCGCGTCCTCGCGTTCACCCATGGCGTTGAGCGTGGCCATCATGCCAGGCTGCAGCTTCCACTGGTTCGCGTCCACCCGCTCGGCCAGTCCCATCCCTTCGAGCCGCTGCAGCCGAGCGCGCAGGACGTTCTGGCGCTGCCGATCCGGTGGGTTGCCCGTGAGATCGACGCCGTCCGAGCCGGCCTGCCGAATCAGCGCCCGGTCCAGACTGGTGAGCCGCTGCTCATCCACCTCGCGCGACAGGCTATGCCGCATCTCGGCTTCGCTCCGCGGCCCCAGCCAATCCGTGGCAATCTCGCTGGCGCGCATGCGCATGCCGTGCGCCATGTAGTCCGGGGCGATCACCAGATCCTCCTTGCCGGCGGTCCGCCCGTTCAGCACGATGTGGGTGTGCGGGTTGTCCGTGTCCCAGTGATCAACGGCCACCCAGTCCAGTCGGGTCTCCAGGTCGATCTCCATACGTCGCATGAGCTGGCGGGTGAAGCCCCGGAGGTCCTCAAGCTCTAGCCCGTCCTCGGGCGAGACGATGAGGCGGAACTGATGCCGATCGCCCTGGCCGCGTTCCTGGAAAGCCTTGAGGTCCGCCGCATCGGTGTCCTGCCCATAGGCCTGGCCCTTCTGCCCATCGCGCGTGACGCCGTCGCGCTCGATGTAGCGCAGGTGGACGGCCACGGAGTTTGGGCTGGCGCGCCGCAGCACCACGAAGCGGCTCTTGATGATGACGCGCCGGGCGTTGGCGCCCAGGCGCCGGCCGGCCATGGTGGCCGCGACACGGCCTCGGCCGAAGGTGTTGGCGGGCCGCCCGGCGTTCTTGCCGGAGCGCTTGGCGCCGGCCTTCGACACCTCCTTGAGTACCTGCGAGATGAAGCGCTGCGAGCGCGGTCCGCCTCGCGACTTCGGCGCCGCGGGTTTGACGCGGAAGCGGTCACCATCCTGCGGTTCTTTACGGCCGGCCATGGCAAGGCCCCGAGCGCAGCATGGCGCACGCCATCGCAAACGGCACGCGACAAACGCCGCAGCCATGCGGGTTCCTGTGTCGGCAAGGCACACGCGAGACCCCTCGCGGTGCCGCTGCAAACCCACGTGCAGACTGGCTTTCGGGGGCACGGCGTGCCACCCCCTTTATCTGGCCCAATGCCTTCACCCCTCGCATTCGCTCCCGGCTCCGGCTCCCCGCCAGCCGCGCACGAGGTGCGCAGCGCAGCCTGGGAGGCTGCGCGGGTGCAGCAAGTGCTGCACGCTGGCGCCGAGCTTCCTGCACGTTGGGATGCAGCCGAAGCGCGGCTTCGGCTGCAAGTCGGCGGCATGGCTGGCGCACGATTGGACGCAACATCGGTGCGCGAACGGTGCAAGCGCGGCGCATGTTCGGGCGGCTGCACGAACACCGGCTCATTGCGCGCCCCACGTCCACAATGGACGCGCGACGCCAAGGACAGCGGACGAGTCGATGGGACCGAAGTAGCGGCTGTCGAACGACACCGGATTTGTGTTGCTGAGCAGGAACAATTCGCCTCCGGCAAGGGGGCGGCATTGCGCCCAGGCCGACAGGGGACGATGTGCTCCATCGTGCAATCGAGTAGTTGCCACGGCGTCACGGTCGATGCGAACGACCTGTGCCCGAACGCACACTGACTGCGGTGCGACGGCGCCGATGCGCTTGAGGATCGGTACGTCCGAAGGCAGGTAGCCGCGCTGCGCCGCGAAGGCGGCCACGCTGTCAGGAAGTCGGGCCAGCACGATGCTGCCGACGCGCAGCGAGTCGGGGACGACATCGGGCGTGATGCGGTACCAGCCGCGCGCGACGCTGTCGCTCGGGTTGTAGGCGATGCGTGTTCGAGCCTGCCAAACGCCCGGTGCGACGAGTGCCGTAACAGAGATGCCCATGCAGACCAACAACGCGTTGCGGCGCATGTGCAGATTCATCGCAGTGCCTCTCGAGCAAGATGCGCCGCGTGCCGCTCGGCGGTGTACGCTGGCAGCGCCTGGCGTGCAGCCAGCCGGTTGCCGACGGTGCGCCAGTAGGTAACTGCAGTGTCACAAGGTTCGATGCCCGCAGCCTCGATGTCGTCGATCAGTTCGAGCACCGCCTTGACCGGCTGCTCGCCGTCGGCGCACAGCAGGATGCGTGCGCCCGGCGACACGCCAGCCACGCGCTGCATGTCGTCTAACGGCATCGGTGCCTGCAGCACCATGAGCTGCCAGAGCTCGGTGCCGTAGTCGTTGCCGATCCATTTGATGCGGCAGCAAACCGCCCCCGGCGCGAACACTGCGACGCGCCGCCAGCGGTCCAGTTTGATCTCGCGCACGGGCTTGCCAAAGCGCAAATAGACGTTCACGCGATGCTCGACGAAGGCGAGCGAGACCCGCATATGGATCGGCGGCTGCAGCTGCGCCGCCTGCGGCCAAGGCCGCCTCGAGGTCGACGCAGGGGTTGCGTTGAGAGTGCTCATGCCTCGCCCTCCGCAAACTCTCGCTCCAGCAACTCGCGCAGCATGTCGGCCGCCGTGATGCCACGTCCGAACGCGATCACTTTGATGCGCCCACGCAGCGCGGGCGTTACGTCGATGGTGAGCCGCGCGGTGAAGACTTGGCCCTTCGCCGGTTCAACGGCAGCACCGCCCGCATTCTCCCGCTGCACCCAGGCCGTAGCAGGATCGGCTGCCGGCCTGCGGCCGATGGGCGCGCGGCGCGGTGTCTTCGATGACGTGGGCGCAGTCATCCCAACACCTCTCGCACCGCTTGCGCGAGCGCTGCGATCTCGCGCGCGGCCGCGCACTGCGGCGCCACCTCGCTCACCAGCCGGCCCGCTGCCACGCTGTCGGCGAACACGATGCGCTGCGAGACCTCGGAGGGGAGTGCAGGGAATGGTTGATCGGCCAGCGCCTGCCTCGCCTCTCGTCCGATCACGGTGCCGACCACGCGCCGATTGATCACGAAGGCCGCGCGAAGCTGCGGCCGGAACACCCGGGCCTCGGCGATGAGACTGACCATCTCCTGCGTCGCCCACACGTCGTACGCACTCGGTTGCACCGGGATCAGCACCAGGTCCGCGGCCAGCAACGCGGAGCGCGCAAGGGCTGCGACTCGGGGTGGTCCATCGATGACAACGTAATCGGCCTCCAGCGCGATCCCTGGCACTTCCCGGTGCAGCGTATCCCTCGCCAACCCGAACACCCCGTAGAACCGCTCCTGCCCGCTTTGCGCACGCCGTTGCGCCCAGTCCATGGCAGAGCCCTGCGGATCGGCATCAAGCAGCGTCACGCGGCTCCCTTGCATCGCCAGCTAGGTGCGTGGCGAGCGTGGTCTTGCCGGCGCCGCCTTTCTGGTTCAGCACGGCGATGACCTTGCCGCCCAGTCCGGCTTGCCTTTCTGGGACGCGGTTTTCTGCGGCCTCGGACGAGGCAATGCTCATTTTTTGAGCGGCGATGCTCGACCCTCTTCTTTTATTCATAGAGTTAGTCCAAGTTATGTATAAAAGTTAAGGAAGTCCCAAACCTTTGCCTGGCGCGGCTTCCCGGCCGATTCGTGCCGGTGATCTCCCGATAGGGGCGCCGGCGATCTCCCGACTCCCGCGCCGGTGATCTCCCGACTCCCGCGCCGGTGATCTCCCGAGCCCGTCCACACGCCATCCACAGGTTCTTCAACATCTCCTGTGGATAAGTCGTCCTGCTTTGGCGCGTCATCGGCAGGCTGGAAGGCCAGCCATTCGCTGCGGCCCGACCACTCGATGGCGAGCCGGTAGCCCGGCAGGGCCTGGCGCAGGGCGAGCCCGCGCAGATGCAAGGCGAAGTCGCGGTAGCGCTGCAGGCTCCCCGACTTCAGGTACAGGTGGCGCATGTCGAACCGCCACCCGTTGCGCTGCTTGCCGCCATGCTTGCGCACGATGCGGTACAGCCAGCGCTCGATACCCCCCGTGAGCCGGAAGTACGTGGGGTCGAGCGTGAGCACCAGCGCGTCATCCATCACGCCGGAATAGAACCAGTCCGGCAGGATCAGCTCGATGCCGTCCGACCGGCCGTCCGGGCGCACGTGGTCTTGCCATTCGTTGATCCACGAGAAGCGGTGCATGCGCTTGCCGGCTTGGCGGATCGAAGTCAGCACGGTCGTCGACTGCAGCCTGTCCAGCGAGGCGCGCAGCGCGAGGTATTCGGTCTGGCCGGTACCTCGCTGGGCGAAGCGCAGGATCTCGTACGGCGTCGCCGCCATAAGGCGCGACGTGGGCCGGCCTTCATCGCGCGCCTGCACGATCTGGCTCGCAGCCCAGATCAGTACGTCGGCGTCCCAGATTGTGGCGATGCCGTGCTCTGGAACGCCTTCGACGGTGAGCGCGACGCTACCTGCCTCGAAGCGGATCGGCACGGTTCGCCGGGACTTGGCCAAGCTGAAGAACGGATAGGCCATCAGGTCCTGCGCGTCACGCAAGGCCATGTCCTCGGCCGGTTGCGCGCGAAACAGCGCGAGCTGTTCGCGTTCGCTGGAGCGCTTGGACATGGCAGACCGTTCCAATTCAGCAAACAGATTCAGCGAACGGAATCGCGGACCACGTACCCCGGGTCCGAGGTCATGCCGAAGGTGTTGCCGTCGGCCCAGGCGCGGAGGTCCACGGCGGCATAGACGACGCGCGCACCGAACTTGCGGAAGCGCGGACCGCCGCCCAGCACGCGCTGCTTCTCCAGCGTGCGAGGCGACAACCGCAAGAACGCGGCCGCCTCGTCGGTGGTCAGGTATTCAGGATTTACGGCGACGGCCGCCTGTGCCGGAGCGGGCTGCGGCGCAGCCGCTGCAGCGCCGCGCGAAGGGATCGAATGTCCGACTGCCATGAAGGCCTCCATCTCAGTGGATGGGCCGCAAACCATTCGCAGCCCGATGGGGGCAGTCTCGGGAAATCAGCAACGCCTGCGGAGGGAGAGATTCAGCGCATGGGTTCGTCTCCGGGGGCGCCAGCGTGCGCGTGGCGTACTCCGGCCAAGCCTAGATAGTCCCGCTGCATGAAACCCTCGGCCCGCGCGACGAGATGGCGGACCTGCGCCCGCAGCACGCCGTCGGCATGCCACTCAGCACGCACGGCCTCGGGGCCGTAGAGCGCTATGGCGAGGTCGCGATGGGAGGCGCCAGCCTGCGTCGCATCGAGCGCCTGCAGGGCGCGGAGATGTAGCAGGCCGGCGCGCGAGACTGGCCGCGCATGCAGACGATGCGGCGGATCGCCATCGAGCAGCGACGACAGGGCCTGGTACTCGGCAATACGGCCACGCAGGTGAGGGTTCAGCGGCACGGTGCAGACATAGGTCGAACCGTCGGCCAGGCTGCCGTCCAACAGGATGCGCGCATGGTGCGTGCCAACGGACGTGGTCAGCACAGCATCGCTACTACCGTCCAATCGCTTCCTTCCCGGAACGCGCCAGAGGTCGAAGGCCCTGGCAGCGGGCTCGCGCGTCAACGCCACGCGCGCTTGCAAGGCACGAATGTGCAGCAGGTCTGCGCTGTCCGTCAGCCAGAGCGGATGCGCGTCACGCGCATCCAGGCGTGGGTCATCGGCAACATCGCAAGCCCCAGCGATGCACTGCAGCTTGTAGTTGCCGCAGTCGGCCGCGCCGCCAAGCCGCGCGATAGCCGGGATGGCGCCGCAGATATTCCCAGGCGAGCCCAGCACCGTCGAGGTCCTGCATGTAGAGATAGGCGGCCGCGGCGCTCCAGGGCGCGGCGGACACTTCGGCATCGGAAAGAGTCGTCATGGCGCGTACTCCGTTCGGTGAAAACGGGAACACTGCCATGGACTGGGGATGCGTGGATGGCTTTTGAGGCGAGGGCGAGTCGCGCTATGCGCAACGAACGCGGAAGCGCAGCCCGCATTCAGAACACCGTAAGTACGGAGATCCGGCGTTCCGCCGGAAAGTATTTCAGTCCGCACTGCACGCGCGACCGGCCCTGGTCTTCGATGACAACGTTGAATTTCAACGTGTCATCCTCTTTGGATCTACCCATGCTGTAGATATAGCCGCCACGGAACTGCACCTTGATTCGCTCCGCGATCTCACTGGCGGTCAGCTCGGCGAATCCCGCATGGTCCAACGCGGAGCCATGCGTTTGCCGAAGGTAGGCCAGCCGTCGTTCATCGAGGTCCAGAACGCACTCATCAATGTGCACCGGATTTGGCGTCAGCGCATTCAACGACATGGCAACATCCTCTTCGTCGTCAAGCTCTGGGCGCTCGATCTTGTACGAGAGGAACGTCTGGTACAGCGAACTCTCAACGCTCTTGACGGTCAGGCCGAACTTGCTGAAATGCCAAGGCAGGTAGCCCTCGTTGTGATCGGGACCGAGACCATCCTCGTGGGTGTCGATCACGATATTCCTGTGCTGGACAAAGGCACGGATCAGCATCGTGGAGATCATTGCCTTCATGAGCGACGTGTAGGTCAGATCCAACGCACCAATGTACGCAGGATGTTTGGCGAAGGCCTGTTCGAATGCCTGTTTACCCGCGCTCGTCAGGTTGTTCACATAGTAGAAAGCGACGGTGCCCGCGCGCCAGGCATTCGGGAACCGGGCCTCCATGTCGGTCTCGCCGTAGCTTGCCTCGAAAGCCTCTGCGAACGATGAGCCGCCCCCTGTCCAATCGCCGTACAGAATGCTCCGAGTACCGGTACGCTCGAGTCGAGGCAGCAGCAGATCCATCACCTCGTGGCCCCAAAAGTTCGTGCTGAACCGGGTCCAGTCGAAGAAAAAGGCCGTTTCGATCTTTTTCGGGAGTGGAACAAGGGCGTTTTTCAGGTCTTTGTAGTCGATGCCCTTGGCGTCCAGCCCGGCGCGCAGCGCAAGGTAGGAACCTTGGATGGCGCGGTGCATCTGCTCGCCATCAAGCTGGAAACGGCTTTTGAGCCATTCCAATTGAAAGTTGCTCCGGGCTTCCAGCGTGTGAATGATGTCGAATTCATGTGCCATGCTGACGCCCAGCATAGCGAAACGCTGTTCAGTCGGTGACCATCCCGTCGCGCTGCGCATCGGCCACGTAGGCCGACAAGGTTTTGCGCGCCTTGTAGTTCGGCTCGACCGCCACCGGAACCCCGCGCGGCCCCCTGATGCCCGCCAGCATCGACAAGCTCACCACGCCGAGTTCGGTGAAGCCGGTGCCCATATCGATGAGCCCATAGGCCGTGTCTCCATCCGCATCGAGCGAGGTCAGCACCCAGGATGCACCGGCATCCGGCGTGTAGAGCTTGAGCACCGGATACGGATCGATGTCGTCGCCTCGGGCCCGGGCTGCGCCGTTGGAAAGCATCTCGTCGCGCTGTTCGTCTGTAAGGAAGGTCATGAGCGTGTCCGAAAGTTGAGGCTCGCCGACGTCCCTCAGGGCGTTCGATCTATTTTCCATGCCTGGGGCGGTCACACACCCAGCTGCATATTGGTTCGGAATTCTAGGTGCAGGTAGCATTGATTGCCAAGGATTGAGTTATCTTTAACGTGGTTTTAATAGCCACGTACGGCGACGCTTGCTCCCATGCAAGCCAAGCGTGCAATCCAGCGAGGAAGGCCTGCCGGCGCAACGACATTCGATGCCGTGCCGGCGCTCGCCTTCGGCGCCGCCGTGCGTGCGATTCGCACCGAGGATGGCATCGCCCAGGAAACGCTGGCCCATCTTGCCGGCATCGAACGCTCTCACATGGGAAAGATCGAGCGCGGGGAGCACATGCCCACGCTGGCCCTTGTATTCAAGATCGCGCGGGCGTTGCAGCGCAGCGCGGGCGAGCTGGTGCTGGAGGCGGAAGCGCGGCTTCCCAGGGAAGATCAATAAGGTCGACCACCTGCACGCGTCCAGACACGCGGACGATTTCGGGCGTAAGTGATTTGCTTCTTATTTGTCGTCAAGATGGACGCAATCGATAATCACGAAAAAATGACCCTCCTCCACCTAGAGCTGGAACAAGCTTGTAAAGACTACAGCCGGTACGTCGAGGCGATCTTTGAGCCAGCGATGGTTCAGTTAAAAAACCACATAAATGCCGGCCACTTGGAGTTGCATCAGGTGTTCGGTGCCAACCTGTTCGTTGCACATGCGGTCGACTACATCCAGGCGATCCGCAGTGCCGATGGGATTCTGGAAACCCGAACTGACCTGGTACGGAAGTTCGATCAAACGTTCAGTGTGAATGGCGCCCGCTTCAGCAATCGGAAGTTCGAGCTCATCGACGCCATCAACAACGCACTCAAGCATATTCGGCTGGATTCAAGACGGTATCGGCAGCTTGAGCAGCAGTACGGCCCGATTTCATTTCAAAGCCTGGTTGAGGAGAACGGTCGTGTCCTGTGCATCCTCGGGGGATACCGATTCGATTACGCTCGCGTCGTTCTTCGGCCTGCATACCAAGCTCTTGCAGGTTGGGACTTTGACGGCGTTGAGGACGTATTGGAGTTCGCCCGCGGCGAATTGGTGGTGAGCGATTGGAGCCACGACGATGCACTCATGGCTTCGGATGATCCGGCCGATGCCCCAGATCAGATGATCGCCTACTGCAATCCCACTTGCGACGACTGCGGCGAAGGCGAACCCGGCTGCTACTGCGCCGAGTTCGTCTATGAGGGCGAGCAGGGACGGTTCGAGTCTAGATTTCAGGCCGAATTTGATTTCGACGAAGTCATGTCACGAATATCGGGCGCCTATCGCAGGGACCGAGACTAGGCCTTTGATCGGAAGTGCAAGTGTTGGGTCACCGTGTTCCTCCACATCGAGTGCCGGTAGATCGGTCGCGGCGAACGACGATGGACGAGGATCTGTTTAGTCACCGAAGGCTGCCGAAATTCAGCATGAGCCTCCTGCCTTGGACTGCCCAAGACCTTGGCGGTAGAAGTTGCTCGAGATAACAGCGAAACCCAGAGAAAGAATATGCCATTCGAGGACAGCGGATTTTTGGATCGGGAGTCCTGGCCCGTAATCAACGCACATGCCAAGGATGCCGCTGGGCCATTGATGCAGTGGGTTGAAGACCTGTGCGAATTTTCCTGGCGTCACCAGTTCGAGCTGGCCAGCAAGGCTGGCGACACCGTCGCCGAGATGCGCATGTGCCTTTATGCCAAGGTCGTGAGCACCGCGCAGGGCGCGATGATCCTTCTGCATCTCGGCATGGCCCAGCAGGGCGAAGCGTTGGCTCGGGTCGCGCTGGAGGCGATGTTCGCCCTGGGCGCGATTGCGAAAGACAACGATGTTGCCAAGAGCCTTGTTGCCGGCTATCACGACTCGCGCATAAAGCGAATCAACCGGGTCCTTCAATCCACATCGGAGCCCCTCAAAGGCGCGCTGTCCGACAAGCTTGCACGGGACGTGATCGCCGAAAGCCGGGCGGCCATAAAGGAGCTCGAAGTGGCCTCCAGGAATGTCGAGCAACTCGCCAGGACTGCGGGGCTCCATGATCTGTACGTGGTGCTGTATTCAAGCCTGAGCGATGCGGTTCATTCGACCGTTCAGGACATGGAGAACCACATCGTCCATCACAACGGCGAAGCGACGGGCTTCCGCAACGAGCCCGACTTCGAGCGCATCGGCTCCGTCGCGACCATCGTTGCTCAAACGGTGATTGCTGCGCTTGCCATCACAGCACACGATACGTCTTCCGACGCTGTGGCGCCGTTCATAGAAGATGCCCGTAAGAAGCTGCACGAACTGGGCGATTTCAGCCTCGGTCGACCGGCGTCTTCCTCGGACCAATAGACACTCAGGGAAGACCACTCAGCAATAGAACGAGCTGAAGCTATTCATCTCCTAAGCCGCTGCAAGGTTCGTGGACGATGCAGCGGCGAGAGCGGCGGAGGGAACTACGCGACGATGCGTCCCGCCATCTGGGCTTCACGCGCATAGGCGCTGATGGACTTGTCGGCCTTGAAGTACAGGTCGCGCTCCACCAGCAGGCGCAGCGGCCCGCGCAAAGCGGTCAGTTCCGCCAGGCTCACCCAACCGAGCTCCGGAAATCCTTGGCCCAGGTCGCACAGCCCATGTGCGTGATCGACATCATCGGGATCGATCTCGGTCAGCAGCCAAGTCGCCCCGGCATCGGGCGTGAACAGCTTGACCACCGGATACGGATCTAAGTCCGGGTTCTCGATGGATTGCCGGCCGTTGGCCAGCAACTGCGCGGCTTGTTCGTCAGTGATGAGCTTCGTCATGTCGTTCTCCTTGAACGGAATCAGGGCGGGATTGCCCGAGACCGCAAAGAGGCACGGCGCAGCGCAGCAGTCCAGGTTCGAAGACGGCCGCCAGGACGCGAGCGTGCGGAGCACGCGCAGACCTTGACAGCGAGAACGCCGTGACACGATGAAGGTCACAGCAAGCCAGCCCCACTCCCACCTGCCTTGGCAAGCGCAGCGCGCAGGCGTCAGTGATCGGTGCCCGCAGGGGCGAGACACCATGGGTGGCTCGATGCGCAGCACAAGAGCGCGGTCCGGTTTTGCCGGAGACGTCCGTATTTCCGTGGACCTTCAAATGCGCTTGTGTTCAAAACCGACGAAGCACAAATCATCTTCTGTTCCTTTGCGCCAATCCGTGGAAGTACAGAAGAACAAAATCTGATCTACGACGAAACACGGATGCACAGAACAAGACCGAACGGGGCGTGACCCCCAACGGCGCGGGCCGATGAGATCGACAACTACTCTGAACAGGCAAAAGCCCCGCCGAGAGACGGGGCTGACGGGGCGGCTCAGTCGCCCCTGCTGCGCGACCAGATCAGGTTGTGCGCGCCGTCCTCGCCTTCGACCAGGCGGGCGTAGATCGTCGCTGGGAACGACGGGTCATCCAAGGTCACCGAGACGTACGGACGGTCTGCACGGCTGAGCTTTTTCCAGCCGGCGCCGATGTCGAATCCACCGGCCGCGACGATGCGGTAGTCCGGTGCGTTCTCGCTGCCCTTATCGTTGGGCACGATCTTGACCTTCACGTTCAGCGTGAGGGTGCGAACCGTGCCGGTGAAGCTGTCGTTCTGTGCGGTGAAAGTGCCGATGTGAGCCATGATTGAAAAGTCCTTCGAGGTTGAGCCTGGTTCCGCGCCCATCGCGGCCTTGGCGTGAACCGGACGGCGCGGTGCCGGGCGCGACGCACCGAAGGCCGAAGCAACGCGTAGGACCGGCACCCGGGAGATTTGCCTCGCGAGGAATGCGCGCAGCGCAGGGGAAATCTCTTGGGTGCCGGTTGCGGCGAACAAGCCCGAGGCGCACCGAACGCAGAGAGCGTGCGCCGTGCCCGCGCCAGGATTCACGGCAAATACAAGGCCGAGGGAGCGGACCCGTCCTCGCCAAGGACGGATCGCCTGGCCCAGGCACGTCCACCGTAGGACAGCGCACCGGCATGGATTCGGTTGCGCCGAATGCCAAGCCGGCTGACCATGAACAAGTCAGGACGCACCGCCGCATCGATGCGGCCGACCGGAGTCTTGTCGCTGTGGCAAAGTCAGCATGCTGTCTGCCTGTCGGTGAACTGCCGTCGCCTCGGCGGTATTTGCCTTCCGGCGTGCAGGACGGAATGTTCTTCACAACCCGCCCAGCGAGGGCGGTCGAACGCCCGCGCACCTCACCGGCGGGGCGCCATGCCTGAAAGC
>Ga0308157_10002576_pt1 | contig 29076 bp, 29 predicted proteins | sample PhyBR1_FD_201035 | JGI IMG/M metagenome (GOLD analysis project Ga0308157, IMG submission 201035) | Phyllosphere microbial communities from UC Gill Tract Community Farm, Albany, California, United States - DLSLB.R1 | ecosystem: Host-associated > Plants > Phyllosphere > Unclassified | place: USA...
TTAAATAAGATGCTAATTCTAATGTCCAATACATCTGTTATCTGTTTAGTTTGTGCAAAAATAAATTTTTTACTGAAAAAGACAAGTAAATTTTGATTTATTTTAATAAAATTTAAGAACGTCGATTGTTAAATTCCAATTTTTAAATTCCAAACTCCAAAAAAGACAGTCATAGCGCCTAGTTTTGGAATTTTAATATGTGATTTAAATTCCTGATATTTTTAATTTTTCCTTTGGAATTTGGGAATTTTTAAATTTGGAATTTTCAGAAAATTCATTTTCTGGGTATCCATTTCACTTCCTCCGCTTTTAAGTCTGAGGACAACTTTCGTGCCAAGACAAAAAGGTAGTCAGAAAGTCGGTTTAAGTACGTGATTGCTATTTCAGGAACGTGCTCATTATGACTTAAATGAACAGCTAAACGCTCTGCACGACGGCAAATACATCGCGCAATATGACAATGTGACACAGTTGGGTGGCCGCCAGGCAAAACAAAATGAGTCATTGGCGGAAGACTTTCGTCCATTTTATCAATGTCTTTTTCTAACAACTCAATATCTGAATCAATTATTCCTAAATTTTTTAATCTAAGCTCGCCATTTTTTAAAACTTCTTTTTCCTGCGGTGTTGCCAAAATGGCACCAACAGTAAAAAGACGATCCTGAATTTCTATTAAAATAGTTTTATAATGAGAATCGATTTCCTGGTCACGAATTAATCCGATATAAGAATTCAATTCATCAACGGTTCCGTAACTGTCAATTCTGATATGGTCTTTTGGTACACGCGTTCCTCCAAAAAGAGCCGTTGTACCTTTATCGCCGGTTTTGGTATATACTTTCATTTTTTAAGATGCTAAGGTTCTGAGATGCTGAGATTCTAAGTTTTTTCCTTTATAAGTTATTTAAACCAAGTTCATTACTCAGTTTTGTTAATTCTTTGCGGGCTTTGTCATTAAAAGCATCACTTTTTTCTCCCGCAGTTTTTGCGGTCGACTGAAGTTGAGAGCATTCTAGACAAATTTGTGTTTGACAAATTACTTTGTTATTCTTAAAATAAATAAATCCAAGTCTTGGATTATAACAAGCCGTCAAATTTGGATTTTTGTATGTTTTTTTGTTTCCAATAATTGCATTTAATTTTGAAATTTGATTATGCTCAAGTTTCTGCCTGCTTTTTATAGTATTAATGGATCTTCCTCTTTTATTTATAGGATAAAATGAATGTCCATTTCCATCAAAACCTATATAATTAACTCCAATAACCGAATCACATTCAAATTTTTTCTCGTAAGATAAAAGACTATCAGTACTAACTACAAATTCATTTGTAGTTGCCCAACGTATCTTTACACTTTCAATTTTCGGAGGCAATAATTTAAAATTTTCATTATTCTTTACAGATTTATTTTTACAAGATGCTAAAAACAAAAAAGCTAATAAAATAGATTTAATAAAATTGGTCATTTTTTTCTTTTCCAATTAAACAATTAAATGCTTAAGCTATTTGAAAACTAAAATTATTTTTTTGTATCACTTTCAATTAATCCATCACGTAGACGAATGACACGATGCGCATAAGCCGCAATGTCTTCTTCGTGAGTTACTAGAATGACAGTATTTCCTTGTGCGTGAATATCTCCAAAGAGTTTCATTATTTCTACAGAAGTCTTACTATCTAAGTTTCCTGTAGGCTCATCGGCCAAAATAATCGAAGGTTTATTAACTAAAGCTCTTGCAACAGCAACACGCTGGCGTTGTCCTCCAGATAGCTGATTCGGCTGATGATCCATTCTATCAGCTAGATTAACCTGTTTTAAAACTTCGGTTGCACGAGCAATTCTTTCAGATTTTCCGTAACCAGCATAAATCATTGGTAAGGCAACATTGTCTAAAGCTGTAGTTCTGGGCAAAAGATTGAAAGTCTGAAAAACGAAACCAATTTCTTTATTTCTGATTTCTGCCAGTTCATCATCTTTCATTTTGCTTACATCTTTTCCATTTAAAATATATCGACCCGAAGTTGGAGTGTCTAAACAGCCTAATAAATTCATTAATGTAGATTTTCCTGATCCGGAAGGCCCCATTAAAGCAACGTATTCGCCTTTTTGTATTTCTAGATCTATTCCTTTTAAAACATAAACGATTTCATTTCCTAAAGTAAAATTTCGTTTGATGTCGGTTATTTTAATTAATGGTTCAGCCATTTTGTTTTACAATTTTGGATTTAAAAGTACAAAACACTTTTCAATAAAAAGATAAGTAGTTGAGAATTGGTTTTTGTTACAAAAGCTGTTTCGTAAATACGCACTTATATATTATATTAAAAAAAGAGAAAAATGTTATATCTTTTTTGAATTATTTTGCAATATTATCATTATTTTTTATGTTTTATAGTTTTAAGATGTTTTTAGTTTTAAAAACATGATAATAATGTAATTTATTAAGATACGCGTTTAGTAAATTTGAATAATCAATTAATTAAATAATCAAGATTATGAAAAATATCAAAATAGCTACAGGGATTGCTTTATTAGTATTAGGGTTAACATCATGTAAAGATGAAAAACAAGAAAGAGCTCAAAAAACAGTAGATAACTATGTAATCTATGTTGACTCTGTTAAAAATGTGGCAGCTGCTGACTTAAAAGACAATTGGAAAAGTGTAGAAGCAGAATATGATAGAAGATCTCAGGAAGCGCAAGCTGCGTTGGCTGATATTAAAGACAATGCTGCCGCAACAGAAAAAATAAATGCAAGCAAAATTAAGTACGAGGAATTTAAAAATGAAATTACCGCCCAATTTGCCCCTCCAGCTCCTAGTCCTAAACAACAGTTAAGAGATGCTTTGTTTGGTGCAGGAAAAATTGGTGATGATATGAGTTTTAATTGGGTTAATGCCCAAAACATTCATAGTGTTTATCAGCAGTTTGTTCATACTGTAGAAAATAATAAAGATAAATATTCTAGAGAAGACTGGGATGAAATTAAATTAATGTATGAAGCTTTAGATAGCCGAAAAAATACAGTTGAAAAAGAAGGTTTGTCTGCTGAAGATAACAGAAAAATTGCTGGTTTGAAAGTAAAATTTGCACCAATGTATACTGTGAATAGAATGGGAGCTAAATCTGAAGAAAACAAAGACGCAAAAAAATAATATTTTAAAATTTTGAATTAGGAAAAAAAAGACGATCGTTGCTGATCGTCTTTTTTTTATGCTCGAATTGTAAAATGCTCTTTCGGTTGTTCGCGCCTAAAGAACACAAATCCCCATTGAAAAGTATCAATCGTAACTTTTACTTGAGGATGATTTTTAATGATTTCCCAAGCTTCCTCCATGTCTTCTGACCAATGAATGTCGTCGAAAATCCATACAGAATCATTGTCGATTGTTGGTAGTAAAAGGTCAAAATAAGCTAAAGTTGCTTTTTTAGAATGATTTCCGTCAAAATAGATCAGATTGTAATTTGTTGCTTGAATGTTCTCAGAAATTAAAAAAGATTCAAACTCAGAGATTACATTTTCGACATTCTTACAATCAAATTCAGCTAATTGATTTTGGGCAACATTTGCAGTATTTGGACAGCCTTCAATAGTAACGACTTTTGCTTTAGGGTTTCCTAAAGCTAGGGCAGAAGTCGCTAAACCCAAAGAAGTTCCTATCTCTAAAATAGTTGAAGGCTTAAAATAGTCGGTGACACGAAACAATAATTCAGCGCGTTTTGGCGAAATTCCTGCTGTTTGTGCAATTTTAGAAATTTGTCTTCTATTTGATTTGAAAACTCTCGAACCTGCTCCAAAATCGGTTACTTCAATAAAGTTTTTGTTACCTAAAAGCGATTTTCTATATTTTTTTAGAATTGCATATTCAGGTTTTGTTTTCTTATCATAAAAACATTTTGTCAGTAAATTAAAAACAAACGGCGAATGAACGGCATGTTCGTTTTTAGAGTGCCAAAGAAAGCTCAGATAAGATTTTATTTGAAAAAGCATCTAGAAATTTAGAATGAAATATTAATTTACTTTGATCAGCTTTACATCAAAAATAAGTACAGAACCTCCAGGTATTGTCATATAATCATAACTTCCGTAACCTAAACGAGCTGGTATTAATAGAACTCCAGATCCTCCTTCTTTAAAATAAGGAATGCCTTCTGTCCAACCTTTAATTACTTGATTTAAACCAAATGAAATTCCTGTATCTTTACTTTGATCAAAAACTTTTCCGTTTGTATAATAGCCTTTATAAGCAACAGTTACATTAGAAGTAGAAGTCGGTTGAGCGCCATTCCCTGGTTCTGTAATGATATAGTAAAGACCTGAATCTGTTTTGGTTGCAGTTAAATTATTTTTCGTTAAGTAGTCTTTAATTTCTTGTTCGTTTTGTTCTGTGAAATCTTTTGCTGGTTCAGATGTGTCTTTTTCTGTATCCTTTTCTGCGTTGTTACAAGAAATAAATAAGGTTAATGTAAATACTGCTGCTAATAATTTTTTCATTATGGTATTTTTTAAAATATATTGTAAATATAGAAAATTGAATAATATTTTCTGGTTTTAAGTTTTTAAGTCATTGCAGGAACGCAAAAAGTGAAACCCAAAACTTGAAACAAAAAAATTATCCTTCAATTTTTGCAGAAAGTTCAAACCAGCGTTCTTCTTTTGCTTCGATTTTATTGATTATGTTTTGAAGTTCGTTTGCTTTTTTCTCGATATCAGCATCTGCAATTTTTCCATCTGAGAATAATTGCTCGATTTTGGCTTTTTCAGCTTCTAGATCTTTAATTTCTCTTTCGATTTTCTGATATTCTTTTTGTTCGTTAAAACTTAGATTTCCCGTTTGGTTGTTTTGTTTCCAGTCTTTCTTTTCTGCTTTGTTTTCTTCTTTTTGAGCAACATCAGCACTGTCTTCGTAAGCTCTGAAATCAGAATAGTTTCCAGGAAAGTTCTCTATTTCACCTTGACCTCTAAAGACAAATAAATAATCGACAATTTTATCCATAAAATAACGGTCGTGAGAAACTACCAATAAACATCCAGGATAATCCAAAAGAAAACTTTCTAGAACGTTAAGCGTTACAATGTCCAAATCGTTAGTAGGCTCATCTAGAATCAAGAAGTTCGGATTCTGAATTAAAACTGTACACAAATATAAACGCTTTAATTCTCCACCGCTTAATTTCTCAACATAGTCATATTGCTTTTTGGCATCAAAAAGAAAACGCTCCAACAATTGCGAAGCCGAAATAATTTTTCCTTTTGTTAACGGAATATACTCTCCGTACTCTTTTATAATATCAATAACACGTTGCCCAGGTTTTGGGTTAATTCCAGACTGTGTATAATAACCAATTTTTATAGTATCTCCTTTAACAACACGTCCGCTGTCTGGTGCAATTGTTCCTGTCAAAAGATTTAAGAAAGTCGATTTTCCAGTTCCGTTTTTACCGATAATTCCGATTCTTTCTCCACGTTGAAAATCAAAGCTGAAATTGTCGAGAATAACACGGTCTTTGAATTTTTTAGAAAGTTTATGAAGCTCAATGATTTTGCTTCCCATTCTTTCCATATTAATTTCAAGCTCAACTTTATTTTCTTTTCGTCGGCTTTGTGCTTTTTCTTTAATAACATAAAAATCATCCTGACGTGATTTAGATTTGGTTGTTCTCGCTTTTGGCTGGCGTCGCATCCATTCTAATTCTTTTACAAACAAGTTTTTTGCTTTGTCAATACTTGCATTTTCAGAAGTGATTCTTTCTTCCTTTTTCTGTAAATAGTAAGAATAATTTCCTTTGTATTGGTATAGTTTTCCGTTGTCTAATTCTATAATTTCATTACAAACGCGCTCCAAAAAGAAACGGTCGTGCGTTACCATAAACAAAGTGATGTTTTCTTTAGCAAAGTAACTTTCAAGCCATTCGATCATTTCTAGATCTAGGTGATTGGTTGGCTCATCCAAAATCAATAAATCTGGGCGATTGATCAGGATTATGGCTAAAGAAAGACGTTTTTTTTGTCCTCCCGAAAGATTTTTAACTTTAAGTTTAAAATCTTCTAGTTTTAGTTTAAATAAAATCTGTTTGTATTGCGTTTCAAAATCCCACGCATTATGCTGATCCATAGCATCAAAAGCTTTTTGATATGCTTCCTCATCAGATGGATTTTCTAAAGCTTTTTCGTAAGCCTCAATAACTTTAAGGGTTTCATTGTCTGAGGCGAAAATGCTTTCTTCGATGGTAAGTTCGTCCTGAAGATTATTGTCTTGCGATAGAAATGCCATTCTGATTCCTTTTCGCAACACAACTTGTCCCGTATCTGGTTCTTCCAAGCCATTGATAATGCTCATAATAGTCGTTTTCCCAGAACCATTTTTTGCGATAAAAGCGATTTTTTGATCTTTGTTGATCCCAAAAGAAATGTTGTCAAAAAGGACTCTTTCGCCAAATGACTTCGATATATTTTCTACAGATAAGTAATTCATGAAGATTTTTAACTGAAATATCAGTTTCTAATAATTAAAACTCTAATAATAATGCGCAAAGATAGGTTTTTGAGTTAGAGAAAAAAAACGGTGTTTAAAACTGATTTTAAGGTTTTTATAAAATTGGAAAGAAAGTGAATCCTAAAAACAGATTGTAACATTTTTTAATTAATGCCGTCCTATTTAAAATTTAATTCTTTAAATATGAGCGAAAAACAAATAAATGCTAGTGTTTTTGAAGATTTTAAAATCAATACCAAACTAAAACTTGCTGCGATTTGGACTTCAGTAATGTTTTGTTATGTGTATGGAGATTATTTCTCGCTTTATGTGCCTAAGAAAGTTGAGGATTTTATAAGTGGGGAAACACTTCTTGATTCTCCAGTAAAACTATTTTTTGCTGCAATTTTAATGACTATTCCAGCATTGATGATTTTTGCATCGGTTGTTCTAAAACCAAAAATTAACCGCCTGTTGAACATGATTTTTGGGGTTATTTATACGTTAATAATGCTTTTAATTGCATTTACGACAATTGCTCCTTGGTGGAGTTTTTACGTTTTTTTAGCATTAATAGAAAGTATGCTCACATCAATACTATTTTGGACTGCATATAAATGGCCAAGACAGATTTAAATTTTAAAAGATAAAATTATGAATCAAGAATCAACTCTATCGTTTAGAAATACAGGAAGAATTGCCGGTTTGTTATATTTAGTAGTGGTATTAACTGGAATTTTCAGTTTGGCATATGTTCCGTCAAAATTAATTGTCTGGAATGATGCTTCTGTTACTTTTAAGAATATTGTGCATTCTGAATTTCTATTTAGGCTAGGTATCTTAAGCGGTTTAATTTGCTATACCTTCTTTTTATTTCTGCCTTTTCTTTTATACAGATTATTGAAAATTGTAAATAAAACGTACGCCGTTTATATGGTGGTTTTGGCAGCTGTAAGTGTACCAATTTCTTTTATAAACATGCAGAATAAATTTGCTGTCCTTTCTATAATCAGTTCTGTTCAACCAGAAGAAAAACAGGTTATGTTTTATCTCACTCAGTATGATTATGGAAATCTAATCGTTCAAATATTTTGGGGGCTTTGGCTGTTTCCGCTTGGATATTTAATTTTTAAATCTGGAATAATTCCTAAGTTTTTCGGAGTATTATTAATGCTTGGCTGCGTGGGGTATTTAATCAATTTTTTCGGAAATGCCTTATTTCCTTATTATTCTAAAATGGGAATATCTTCTTATGTACGGCTTCCAGCAAGTCTTGGAGAAATAGGAACTTGCTTATGGCTTTTAATAATGGGAGCAAAAAACAAAACTATTTCTGCTGATTGAGATATTGACTTAGAACAGAACTCAAATCAAAATAATGAATCTGTTGCGGATTATTTATGACAGGTTTTCGAACCAAAGATTCATTTGTGATAAAGTAATGGAGCCCGTCTTTCGTCGCAATTCCTTCAATTTGATGAAAAGGAAGTTTTAAATCAATTCGTCTTTTATTTCCAGATAAAAAATCTTGATTTTTAAAATCGTAAAGAAGATATAAAAACGGTTTTCCAACTTTCGAATACCCACATAAAGTAATTAGCTTTTTATCTTCTAAATACGTTGCGCCGGTAACTAAACCTTTGGTGTCAAGTGTTGCTTTGAGTTTTGCAATTTGTGTTCCCTCTTGTTTTGGCAAAGCGTAAATATTGGTTTTAGACGATTTCCATTGTTTGGTAAATAGATAGATGCTGTCTTTAGAAACAATAAATGCTTCGCAGTCAAAATCGGTTTTGTTGGGTTTTGATAGAGAAAAATCAGTTTGGTCAGAATAAGAAAATACAATAGTTTCAATTTTTGGATTCTCTTCTAAAAAAGATTTTTTTTCGATTTTAAGAATTTTCAAATCAGCTCTATTTCCAGAATAATTATTGCCAAAATCGCCGACATAAAGATGTGTGCTGTCTTGCGAGATTTCTTCCCAATCGTGATTGATAGTTTCAGAAAGAATAATTTTCTTTTGGATTTTTCCTAAAGTATCCAAGCCATAAATTGTGGTGTCATGATCGTCGTTATGTGTCCAGAGTAAATTTTGGAAAGCAATTAATCCAGAGGTTTCTCTTATAGAATCGCTTAAGATTTTTGAATATTCTGGTTTAACTTTTACATTTTTATAACTACAACTGCCGTCATTCTGGATAGCATTCGAATTGTAATTTTCTGCTTGAGAATCTGTACAGAGCGAGATTTGACTGTAGGTCGAAGTAATAATTAAGAAAAAGAATAGTATAACTTTTTTCATTTAAAGTCGCGTTTTAGGCATTGCAAAAATAGCCTTTAATCTTCAAAAAGTAGCTTTAAACTATTTTAAATGCATACCTCTATTTTTTTAATTCTTCTTTTTTGTAAGGTAAACAATACGTCTTTTTTATATTAAAATAAGACATTTCTTTCTTTTTTGTTTTTTGATACTGTTTTACTAAACTACTTTTGCAAAAAAATTAAAAGAACTGGTGGATAAATGGAATGATTTATCACGAGTATTTTTTAATAGAATTTTAATCTGAATCTGACTTTTGTGAGTGGGGGAAGCGAAGCTGTGCTTATAAACAACTAATTTTTTAAATATGAAGATAGGAATAACATTTAGCGCTTTTGATTTACTGCATGCTGGTCATATTAAAATGTTGGAAGAAGCCAAAAGACAATGTGATTATTTAATTGTGGGATTACAAATAGATCCGGCTTTAGATCGCCCTGAAAAAAATAGTCCCACACAAACAGTTGTCGAAAGGTACATTCAACTTAAGGGATGCAAATTTGTAGATGAGATTATTCCTTATGCTACAGAACAGGATTTAGAAGATATCCTAAGATCGCATAAAATAGATGTTCGAATTATTGGTGAGGAATATCAAAATAAAAACTTTACCGGAAGAAATTACTGTGAGGAAAAAGGAATTAAACTTCACTTTAATAAACGAGATCATCGTTTTTCAAGTAGTGAATTAAGAAAAGAAGTTGCTGTAAGGGAATTGGCAAAGGTCTAAAATCTCCGTCATTTAAAATTTATTTAAAATGTCAAAAAGAAAAATTATTTATACATCTGGAACATTTGATATGTTTCATTCTAATCATTTAAAAATGATTAAGTATGCCAGAGGATTAGGTGAAGTGCTAATTGTAGGAGTAAGTACAGATGAGTTGGTTTGCTCTTATAAAAAAGCGCCAATTATTCCTTTTGAAGAGCGTTTGGCAATTTTAGAATCTTTGAAATATCCTGATATTGTAGTACCGCAAAGATCGTTGGATCATACCGAGTTAGTTAAAAATCTTAATATAGATTCATTTGTAGTTGGTGATGATTGGGTTGGGAAATATGATTATTTACGAGAATTAGGCATTCAAGTTTTTTATTTTCCTTATGGAGAAGGCATTTCTTCTTCTAAATTAAAAGAAGAGATTTTTCATAAATATAAAGAATTGAAAAATGTGAGTGATAAACATTCAAATCCAGAAATTAAGTGAAAACGGCATTTATAACGGGAGGGACTAAAGGCATCGGTAGATCAGTTGTTGAACGTTTGTTGAAAGAGGGATGGAATGTAATTGTAACGTATTTGTCTGATGAAGAAGCAGCGAAAAAATTACTATATAATTTGCAGATTATATATACTAAATCAAAAATCGATGTTTTAAGAGTTGATTGTGGAAATCTAAATTCGATTGTTATTATTGAAAATTATCTCAAAAGAAATAATATTTATTTAGATGCGATTTTGTTCAATACTGGTGCAACCGACAGGTCTGTTTTTTCTGAAATTTCTTTTGAAAACTGGCAGCACGTTTTTGATGTAAATGTGAATTTTCCAACTTTTCTATTGCAAAGACTAATGTCTAGACTTAAAAATCACTCAAGTATTACTTTTACGGGTTCATTGATGGGGGTGCACCCGCATTCCTTATCTCTGTCCTACGGTGTAACAAAGGCTGCAGTACATGCATTAGTAAAAAACTTGGTTAAAGTTCTGTCTGATAGAAAAATTAGAGTAAATGCAATCGCCCCAGGCTTTGTAAGTACTGAATGGCAGAATGCAAAACCAAAAGAGCAGAAAATAAGTATAAATAAAAAAATTGCCTTGGAGCGTTTTTGCGAACCATCAGAATTAGCAGATGCATATTTGTTTTTAATTAACAATAGTTATGTAAATGGAGAAATTCTTGTTGTTGATGGCGGATATGCTGTGTCCTAATTTATAGATTAATACGATGTTTTTTAAAAAGATAAATTTAAGTTCTTCTTTAATATCTAATTTTTTTTCTTTAGTAATACTTCAAGGAGCTAATTATATATTTCCCTTACTAACTATTCCTTTTTTATTTAGAACATTAGGAGTAGATACTTTTGGTTTAATAAATTTTGCTTCAGCATTTGCACAGTATTTTGTGATTTTAACTGATTTTGGATTTAATTTGTCAGGAGTTCAGTTTATTTCTGCAAATAAAGGTAATAAAGAATTACGTGATACATTTTTTATAAATGTATTAATCTCTCAATTGTTTTTGTTTTTTGTAGGTTTAATTATTTTACTCTTAGTGCTTTTTATTTTTGACAAGTTTAGTCATAATAAATGGTTGTACTTACTATCTTATTTAACAGTATTTGGGACAGTGCTTTTGCCAACCTGGTTTTTTCAAGGAATGGAGGAAATGAAATATATAACCAAAATTAATATTGCAACTCGAACGCTGGCGATTATCCCGATTTTTTTTCTTGTAAAATCCGATGCAGATTATTTATTAGTGCCCTTTTTTTATGGATTAGGATCTGTGGCCTCAGGAGTTATAGCGCTCTATACAGCTAAAACTCGTTTCGAAGTGAATTTGTGTTTAGCAAAAGTTTCATTATCTGCAATAAAAAAATGTCTTAAAGATAGTTCAGATTTTTTCGTTTCAAGAATTTCAGTTTCAATATATACTGTAAGCAATACATTCGTATTAGGATTGGTGCTGGGGAATGTTGCGGTTGGTTATTACGCTGCAGCAGAAAAATTATATCTGGCGCTACAAAGTATGTTTGGCCCTTTAAATAACGCTTTGTATCCGTATATGATTAAAAATAGAGATATAGTAGTGTTTAAAAAGATTTTTATTACTGTGTTAGCAATTAACTGTATTGTGTTGCCTGTTTGTATTTACAATTCTGATTTTATCATGCAACTGGTTTATAAGAATGTTGCAATAGAAAGTGTAAATGTTTTAAAAATTCTTTTTGGGGTGTGTCTTATTTCGGTTCCTTCAATTCTTTTAGGTTATCCTTTATTGGGAGCTTTTGGGCATGCCAGATACACTAATCGTACTGTAATTATTGCCTCTGTTTTTCACGTTGCAATGTTAGTACTGTTATTATTTATTAATTCAATTACTGTTTATTCTGTTGCAAGTTTGGTTGTTTTGACTGAGTTGTTTGTCTTAGGGTTAAGAGCAAATGGAGTTAGACGATTAATTTTTGAAAATTAAAAATGGAAGATTTAAGTTCCTATAACCCGGAAGGTTCTACATTAAGAAGGGCGCAAATGCGCATGCTAGAGATTGCAATTGAATTTGACAGAATTTGTCAGAGAAACAATATTACTTATTGGCTAATGTCAGGCACTTTACTGGGGGCACGTAGACATGGAGGGTTTATTCCGTGGGATGATGATTTTGATGTAGGTGTGAAAAGAGACGATTATCAAAGATTGCTTGATTGTTTAGAAAATGAATTACCCGATTTTTTAAAACTGCAAACACAAAAAACAGATCAGGGGCATCCTTATTTTTATGCAAAAATACGAGATTTAAATTCTTTGATTATGGAAGATCATTGTTCACACAGAAATTATAAATATAATGGATTATTTATAGATGTTTTTCCATTTGAGTCTATTTGTTTACCAAAAAAAAGTAAGCTTCTTTTTGATTCGTTTTATAGCAAATTTAGATTTGAATTTAAAAAAGGTATTTTATGGAGTGGAATATCTTCCTTTTTTTATCACATTTCTTTATTGATTCTTCCACTCTTACGATTAGTAGGAAAAATGGTTGAAAATAGATACTCACATGCTTATGGTATAGGTTTTTTTGCCCCTCATAAAATTACCACTTGTTTTCCTGTCTGCAAAGTTAAATTTGAGCATTACGAATTTAATGCACCCAATAATATTGATCAATATCTCACGGATGAATATGGCAATTTTATGGTAATACCGCCAAAAGAAAAGAGATTTATCCATTCTTCCAAAATAGAGTTGTTTAATTAAGAGTTCAAAAATAAGTCAAATGAATACTCAAAGTCCTGTAATAACGGTTTTAATGCCAGTGTATAATGGCGAAAAATATATTAAAGAGGCTATTATAAGTATTTTAAATCAATCGTTTAGAAATTTTGAGTTTATAATTATAAATGACGGAAGTACTGATGAGACAGAAAATATAATTTCTTCATTTAAAGATAAACGAATTCGTTATGTGAAAAATCAAAAAAATCTGCAACTTATCAAAACTTTAAATTACGGGATTGAATTGGCTAAAGGCAAGTATATTGCCAGAATGGATGCAGATGATATCGCAATGCAAGACCGACTTGAAAAACAATTAGATCAATTTCTTCTTGAAGATAAGATTGATATGGTTAATAGTCAATGTCTTTTGTTAAATGAAGATGGAAATAAAAGTAGAAAAAACAGAACAAATATTAGCCTTAATTATGAAGCGCTAAAGTATGTTTCTATTTTTCAAACTATGATTGTGCACCCTGCCGTTATGATAAAGACTTCTGTGATAAAACGTTTTAAATATAGTGATCAGCCTAATGCTGTACATATTGAGGACTTTGAATTATGGAATAGACTATTTCAAAACAATATCATTTGTTATACAATTCCAGAACCTTTATTGTATTATCGTCTTAATTCAGAAAGTATTACAAATACAAACAGCAAACAGCAACAAGAAAGAATTAGAAAAATGACTATTTCTATCTTGAAGAATTATGATGCAGCGATAGATAATGATGCACTAGATTTAATTCAGGGAGAGTATGAGAAATGTAATTTTATGATGCTTAAGAAAACTGATCTATATTTATGTAATTTCTTTTTAAAGATTAAAAAGCATGATTTGATATCCGTAGAGGGTTATAGTGATTTGTTGCTATGGAAAGATTTTAAAATGACATATGTTTCTATAAAATCATATCAAAGAAGCGGTTTTTTCAATAAAATTGGAATTTTATTTTTTTTAGCTACAAAAATCCCTTCAATAATAAATATAAAATTAATTAAGAAAATTTTTTAAAGTGTTATAACATTAAGAAAGTATAATTTTTATAACTCAAAACATATTAAATTTTTAAAAAATAAGCTCGCTTCTTTGAATTTGTAATGTAGTAATGATAACTAAATCTAATGTTTTACCGTTTTTTTTTGTTACTAAAATAATACTCGATTTTTTTAGTCCGTTTCGCGAACTTAATAGTGTTTTACAGTTATGCATTATAATCCCTGTTATAATGGATAGAAATTTTTTGAGTTTTATTACTAAGCGCAAATTGAATTTTGTTTTGCTTTATTTTTTGGTTTATATTTTTATATCAGGAAACGCACAATCTTTCAAGATTTTTGTTGCTATTATTCTTTTTTGCGTTTTTTTGTTTATAGGATATAAATCGACTTTGCATACAATTTCTAAAAAAGCTAAATTAATATGGAGAGTTGGTTTTATATGTTTTTTGATGAGTTTCGCAATTTCGGTCTTGACTGGAAGATATTCAAGAAGAGAATTTTATAATTTTGAGCATGTAAATCTTTTAGGAACTTACTTTGTTTTTATTTCTATTTTCTATTTAATTCATTACAAAGAGAAAAAGAAAAAAGTTGGTACAATAGAAAGTTCACCTCTCACTTTAATTATAGGTTCATATTTGACACTTTCAACAGGTGCATTTGTTACACAACTCACTGCATTTATCCCTTCCAAATATTATAGATTAAAAAATATTAGATACTTATCTGTTCTTTTAATAATTACGGGCATCAGTTCATATTATATTACAAATTCATTTTCTCCGGATTTACATCAAAAAATATTTGGTTCCCTTAATTATTTTGGAAAAGAGATATCGTTAAGAGAGTTTTATCAGGAATCTATTCATCAAAATCTGGAGCTAAATGACTCCAAAAACAGTGGTTCATTTACGTGGAGAATTTTTTCTTATACTTTTTATTTGCACAACATTTTTCACCAAAACATTTTAAATTTTTTGTTTGGTTCGGGAGCTGAGTCTTTTTTTCAATTTGCAACTTTTGCCCCACACAATGATTTTATTGCAATTTTCCTTGATTTTGGTCTAGTCGGTTTATTGTGTTTCCTCTTTTTCTTGTTTAAAATGTTTAAAACAGCTATTAATAGGAATTTTGATATTCTAACATCGTTTATTGTTTTTGTACTGCTTCGTTTGACGTTTGAAAATGTAATTTATTCATCCTATGTATTCTCGTTGATTAGTGCTATCGGAGGGCTGTTGTACGGTACATTACTGCAAAATAATAATGTAAAAAAAATATGAAAATACTTTTTGTTACAAATATGTTTCCTACCAAAAGTCATATCTATTATGGTATTCATGTGCGGGAACAAATGGAAGGTCTGATGAAAAAAAATGATATTACAGGACTTTTATATTTTATAAATGCATTAGAAAATGGAAAAATAGAATACATAAAAGCATTATTTAAAATAAGGAAGACTATATCTAAATTTAAACCTGAAATAATTCATATACACTATGGTTTAGCGGGTTTGTTTTTACTGCTTTTTAGACCTAAATGCAAGATATTTGTTACGCTGCATGGAGGAGATATTCTTCCTAGACAAGGAAAATTTCTGCAACTGTTTTTTACACGACGAATATTAAAAAAGGTTGATAAGGCATTTATTTTAAATGAAGAAATGGCTGAGATACTTTCAGAATTAAAAATTCCTTTTGAAATTCTTCCTTGTGGTGTTGATATAGATTATTTTAAGCAAAATGAAGATCTTATCATCACAAAAAAAATAAATAAAGTTTTAGTTTTTCCAGGAGACTCTGCCAGACCAGTTAAAAATTTCTCACTTTTTAAAGAAGTTTTCGAAGAAGTTAAAAAAATAGCTCCATCATATAATGTGGATATGAAAATTGTTCATAATCTAGAAAGGATCGAAGTGGTAAACACGTTGTGTTCCAGTGATTGTTTGGTTATGACATCCTTTAGTGAAGGATCTCCTCAAATCATAAAAGAAGCATTATCATGCAACTTACCAGTAGTCTCAGTAAATGTGGGTGATGTTTCTAATGTTATTGAAGGTTTACCAGGCTGTTTTGTAACCAAAACTTATGCTCCAAGAGAACTTGCAGAAGCTGTTATAAAGTCTTTAGAATCTGACGTTTTTGATTTAAGAAAAAAATTTATACAGAAAGGGATCTATGACAATGATTCAATTTTTAATAGGTTGTACCAAGCATATCAGGAATAATAATGTATAGTAAAATTACGATAGCGATTTATTATATGTTCATTTTTAAATTGCCTAATTCCAGGTATTTAAAAGTGAGTAATAAAATTAGAGTATGGTACTTAAAAAATATTCTTAAGATAATCGATTCTTGTGAAGAATGCATTTTTGAAGAGAGGGTTTATATTTCAACTGGAAAAGATAAAATTTCAATTGGTCATCATACACACATTAACGAAGGAGTATTTATACAAGCAGCAAAAATTGGAAACTTTGTTTTAATCGCGCCAAATGTATCAATATTATCAAATGCTCATGTTCATGAAAGATTTGATATACCAATTATGCTTCAGGGAATGACATCAAATGAACCTGTAACGATTGAGGATGATGTATGGATTGGTAGAAATGTTATTATAATGCCCGGTTGTATTATAGGTACAGGTTCTATTGTGGGTGCCGGAGCAATAGTAACTAAAAACATTCCTCCTTTTTCAATCGCAGTTGGTGTTCCTGCAGAAATAATTAAAAACCGAAAATAAACCAGTTTTTTCCCCTATCAATTTAAGCAAACTCACTTTACTTTTTTTTAAGATGGTTTTATGCTTCAATTTTTTTTTGGATTTATTTATAAAAAATAGAAAACTAAGCAATACTGGTTAAAAGAATACTCATTTTTAAGAAAGACTTTGTACCATGATTCCAAAAATAAAGATATTAAATATAAACATTCAATCTCTGTCACAAGGAGAACTATTAAAAAAACTTAACAAAGGGGTGTTAGTTACTCCAAATTTAGACCATATGGTAAAATTGCAAAAGGATAAAAGTTTTTACAATGCTTATCAAAAAAGTGATTGGGTTATTTGTGATAGCAAAATACTATTGTTAGTATCGAGATTTTTAGGGAGACCAATTAAAGAAGCTATTCCGGGGTCTTCATTTTTTAGTTCATATTGTACTTTTCATAAAAACAATCCTGAGGTAAAAATATTTCTATTAGGTGCCGCTCCAGGCGTTGCTGATCAAGCTATGCTAAACATTAACAAAAAAGTTGGAAGAGAGATTATTGTAGGGTGTCATTCTCCAACATTTGGTTTTGAAAAAAATGATTTGGAATGTCAGGGAATTATTAAAATGATTAATGATTCAAATTGTAATGTTTTGGTTGTTGGGGTTGGAGCTCCAAAACAAGAGAAATGGATCATGAAGTACAAAGATAAAATGCCCAATATTGATTTATTTATGGCTTTAGGTGCCACTATAGATTTCGAGGCAGGAAATATAAAAAGAGCTCCAATCTTTTTTCAAAAATTGTACTTGGAATGGCTTTACAGATTTTCTAAAGAACCTAAAAGATTATGGAAAAGATATTTTATAGAAGACCCTGTTTTTTTTTATCATTTGTTAAAGCAAAAGTTGGGATTTTACAGTAATCCTTTTTAATAAAATTAATCTGTATATCTATTTAATGTCAATTGTTTAATTGTGTTATTTCTATTTTGCCTTCAGTAGTGATATAAAAAATAATTAGTTATGAAAATTTTACAAAAACTATCCAATTATAGTTTTTCAAGATATTTCCAGATACTATTCATATTGTGGGATGTGATATTGCTTAATACCGCAATACTTATTTCAGGATTAATAAAATTTGAGAGTCTGAATAGGCTTTTTTTAAAGGAAGTACAAACAATATCGTTATTAGAAAATTTAATTTGGCTTGGGCTTTTATTATATAAAGATTCTTATAGAATTATCAGGGTCGAAACGATTGAATCTATATTGTCAAGAACAATAAAAAAAGTTATTGTTCATGGTGCAATCGTTGCCATCTTTGTCGTCTTTTTAGATTACTCTGATATTTCGAGATTTCAACTTCTTTATTTTTATATTTTTTTCTTTTCATTTTTAATGCTTTCCAGAATTTTTTCGATGAAAATTTTAAAATATATCAGAATGAAAGGCTATAATTTCAGGAATGTTATTATTGTAGGAGCCAATGAAACTGGAGATCGCATTCGTAAAATACTGGCTAAAAATTTAACTTACGGTTATAGGTTTCTGGGTTTTTTTGATGAAAAGGAAAATATTTCAGGTTCAATTTCTAAAAACCTTATAGGAGGATTTGAAGATGTTCAAAACTTTATTAGTAAGCATCAGGTTGATGAAATGTACATCACACTTCATATTAATGATATCGATATAATTAATAAACTAATTCAAATATGCGAACAGCATATGGTCCGAATTAAATTTATTCCAGACTTTCAATTGTACACTAAATCTAGTCGAGTTGAAATCTCTTTTTACGAAAACACACCTGTATTAATGTCAAGAAGAGAACCTTTGGAAAATTCATTAAATCGAATCATAAAAAAGATTTTTGATATGTGTTTTTCTTTTCTGGTAATAGTTCTACTATTTCCTTGGCTGTTTCCTATTTTGATGTTAATTATAAAAATTGAATCTCCAGGACCAGTTTTTTTTAAACAAGAAAGATCAGGAAGAGACAATAAACCATTTTCATGTTTAAAGTTTAGAAGCATGCGTGTAAATGAAGGTTCCCATAAAAAACAAGCTCAGAAAGGCGATAAACGTGTTACAAAATTTGGTGCTTTTATGAGAAAGACAAGCATTGATGAACTGCCTCAATTTTTTAATGTTCTGTTTGGTAATATGTCAGTTGTCGGACCAAGACCACACATGTTATATCACACCCAAGAGTATAAGGAGTTGATTAATAATTATTTGGTTCGTCACTATGCAAAACCTGGAATCACAGGTTGGGCACAGGTGAATGGTTATCGTGGTGAAACAAAAGAACTTATCGACATGGAAAATAGAGTAGAGTTTGATATTTGGTATATAGAAAATTGGAGCTTACTCTTAGATATTAAAATCATAATAAAGACAGTTCTCAATGTATTTCGTGGAGAAAAAAATGCGTACTGATTTAACACTGCGTAAAATAAAAATAACCCTAGCAGAATAATTTAGAATATTCCTGCCATATAATTTTTTTAAAATCAAGTTGAATGAAATCTAAAATTAATTTTTTGATGAGAAACATCAGTTTCTTGTCAATCATACTTTTGTTTTTTTCCTGTGCTTCAAAAAAAGATCTAATATATTATCAAAATATTGATTCATTGGAAACTAAACAAAATGAAAACTCATATGAAGTTAAAATTCAGCCAGACGATTTACTTATGATAATCGTCTCTGCTGATGATCCTGAAGCTGCTATTCCGTTTAATTTAAAAACGTACAGTATCTCTTCTAATAATAAACTTGATGTGACAAGAGGCCAAGAAACAGTTCAAACTTATTTGGTAGATTCTAAAGGTAATATTGAATTTCCAATTATCGGAAGTATTAAAATAGGGGGACTTACCCGTACAGAAGCACTTGAATTATTGCAAAATAGGATTGGTAATTATATTAAAAAACCAATTATAAATCTTCGTATAACAAATTTTAAGGTTTCGCTGCAGGGTGAAGTCAATTTACCAGGGACTTATAATGTAGCTTCTGAAAGAATTACATTAATAGAAGCTTTGAGTATGGCAAAAGATTTAACAATATATGGTAAAAGGAACAATATTCTTGTTATTAGAGAAACAAATGGTGTAAGGACATATAATAGAGTTGATATAACGAAAGCTGACTTTATTAATTCGCCTCTTTATTATTTGGCTCAAAACGATATTGTTTATGTCGAACCAAATAGGACAAAAGTCAATTCATCTGCAGTTGGTCCAAATACTTCTGTAATTATATCCGCTGTTTCTATTTTAGTTTCACTGGCGGTTTTAATTTTTAAATAAAAACAAATGCAAAAAAGAGATTATTACAATGATTTTATTGATGATGAAATCGACGATGTGAACTTTAGAGAACAGTTGGAGAAATATTTAGTTCATTGGCATTGGTTTTTATTTAGCATTATTATTGGTTTAGTTGGAGCTTTTACATATTTATGTTATGCAACAACAACTTATGAAGCGCACACAACCGTATTGGTTAAAGATGAAAAAAAAGGAGGCATGCTTTCAGAATTATCGGCCTTTTCAGATATAGGTCTTGGTGGAAGCATGAAAAGTAATGTAGATAATGAAATTGAAATTTTAAAATCGAGGAGCCTAATAGAAAAGACAATTAAAAAATTAAATCTTAATATTTCATTATATGCTGAAAAAAAAATAGTTGACCAATATATCTATCAAGATTCACCAATACGTGTCAATTTTATAAATAGAACAGAATTATTTGATGATACTAAAATTATATTAAAATGTAATTTATTAAGTTCGGCAACCTTTTCATTAAAGAATGAAATAGAAAATGAAGCAAATGTCAATTTTATTTTAGCATCTAAAAAAGAGTTTAAATACGGAGAAAAAATACCAACAAAGATTGGGACTTTAATTATTGATAAAGCGCTATTGCCTGAAAACAACAAAACTGATAAGTTTGAATCTATTTCCATTCAAATCAAACCATTCGATGAGGTTACAGAAGATTTTAGAAAAAGGCTCAAAATTGATCCTATAAGTAAAACAAGCAGTATTGTAGAGGTTTCAATTACAGATCCATTGGCAAATAGAGCGGAAGCATTTTTAGATAATTTGATTCAGATTTATAATGAAGATGCAGCAGATGATAAAAATCTAATATCTGAAAACACCTCTGAGTTTATTTCAAACAGACTTTCTTTGATAACAAAAGAGCTTGATGGAGTAGAACAAAACGTAGAAGGATTTAAAAAAACGAATAAGCTGACAGATATAAATTCTGAAGCTAAGTTATTTATCGAAGGATCTAATGAATACGATAAAAAAGGAGTAGAAACTGAAATTCAACTAAATGTTATTTCTTCTCTGCTAGGTTTTATGAAAAACAGTACGAATTCAGACTTGCTTCCTTCGAACATTATTACTGATAAAGGAGAGGCAGGAGGATTAATTAGTGCCTACAATCAAATGGTATTAGATCGAAATAGGATTTTAAAATCGGCAACAACAGATAATCCGTCTGTAATAAAATTAGACCAGCAAATTAATTCTTTGAAATCAAATGTTACGGCTAGTTTAAACCGAATCCAATCCAATCTCGAAATTCAAAATAAAAACATTAAAAATCAAGAAGGAATTTTAAACAATAAAATTGCTAAAATTCCAGTTCAGGAACGTCAGTTAAGAGTAATAGCAAGGCAGCAGAAAGTAAAAGAAGAATTATACTTATACTTACTTCAAAAAAGAGAGGAAACAGCAATTTCACTTGCAGCGACAGAGCCTAATGCAAGAGTTGTCGATCACGCAAAAGCGGAACAAAAACCAGTTAACCCGAAGAAAAAAATTATATATCTAGCGGGAGTTTTATTAGGATTGCTAGTTCCGTTTGGGGTTATTTATGTAAATGATTTATTAGATACCAAGATCAAAAATAGCAATGATCTGGAAGGAAAAACACAAATTCCATTTATCGGAGAGATACCCTCTTGTAATGATATTTCTGAATTAATTAAATCCAATAGCAGGAGTAGTTCTGCCGAAGCGCTTAGGATTGTCAGAACCAATCTTGGATTTATGTTGAATAAGGTAGAGGAAGGTAAGGCTAAGACAATATTTGTAACTTCAACTTTTGCTTCTGAAGGAAAAACATTTATTTCGACGAATTTAGCAGCAAGTTTTGCATTGTTAGGAAAGAGAGTTTTACTTGTGGGTATGGATATTAGAAGTCCACGTCTCAATGAATACATGGATCTTCCAGCGGAAGGGTTAACAAATTATTTGTCATCAAATGATCAGAATATTAATCAATATGTTGTCAAGCATAATGGGTATGAAAATTTTTATATACTGCCGGCAGGTGTGGTTCCTCCAAATCCAGCTGAATTATTAATGGATAAAAAAGTAGATCAATTATTCGAAATACTAAAAAAAGAATACGATTATATTATTGTGGATACTGCTCCATCAAGTCTTGTAACGGACACTTTACTTGTTGCAAAAAACGCCGATACTTTTGTATATATTGTGCGAGCCAGATTTTTAGAAAAAAAAATGATATCAATTGCAAACGGATTTTTTAAAGACAAAAAACTTCCAAATATGTGTATCGTTCTTAATGATACAAATCCTCAACAAAAATACGGTTATGGATATGTAGAAAAAAGTAAGAAAACAGGATGGTTAAGAAACTTATTAACTAAATAAAAAAAAAGGAAATCTAAGCGGCTCAAAATATTTGAGCCGTTTTTTTTATCTCGACACCATTGTATAATATACTCTTAATCTAAAGTTTTACAAGAATTGACTAAAAATAGTATATAACAATAATTAAAATACTATTTTCGTCGTCCAGACTAAAAAACAAATCTTATCTAGAGACATAAGCTGAAGATGAATTTCTTGCAAAACTTATCACATTATCGTTTTTCGCGTTACTCCAAATTCTTATTTGTGTGTTGGGATCTTTTATTATTAAATTTTGCTATATATCTGTCTGCTATGGCAAGATTTGGGGATTTAGACAAGCTTTTTTTAAAAGACGAAAAAACGATTTCATTGCTAACGAACCTGATTTGGATAGCATTACTAATGCAAAAAGACTCTCATAGAATTATTCGCATAGAATATATTGAATCAATTTTAAGAAGAACAATTAAAAAAATTTTTATGCATGTTGCTCTAATAGTCTTTTTTGTGGTTCTTTTAAAATATACAGACATCTCCCGACTCAGACTATTATACTTTTACCTGTTTTTCTTTTCCTTGCTGATGATCTCTCGTTATGTGTTAATGAAACTCTTAAAGTATATTAGGGCTAATGGATATAACTTTAAAAAAATCATCATTGTTGGGGCTAATGAAACTGGGGAGAAAATGCGCAAGATATTAGCTAAAAATTTAACCTACGGTTACAAATTTTTAGGTTTCTTTGATCAAAAAAATGAATTTGAAAATCATTCTATTCCAATTACAGGAGGATTCGATGATGTACAAGAGTTTATTATTAGAGAAAAAGTAGAAGAAGTGTATGTGGCTTTGCATATAGACAATATTGAAATAATAAATAAACTGACAAAAATATGTGAGCAAAATTTGGTAAGAATCAAATTTATTCCAGATTTCCAGTTGTACACCAAATCAAGTAAGGTTGAGGTTGCTTTTTATGAAAACACTCCAGTCTTAATGCTTCGTCCCGAACCTTTAGAGCTTGCGCTAAATAGAATTTTAAAAAAAGTTTTTGATATTTGTTTTTCATCATTAGTTATCATTTTAATTTTTCCTTGGCTGTTTCCAGTATTAATGATTATTATCAAATTAGAATCACCAGGACCTATATTTTTCAGACAAGATCGCTCTGGTCGTGACAATAAATCGTTTTCATGTTTTAAATTTAGAAGCATGTACCTAAATGATTTGGCACACGATAAACAGGCAGGAAAAGGAGATTCCCGTATAACAAAATTTGGTGCCTTTATGCGAAAAACGAGCATTGATGAACTGCCGCAATTTTTCAATGTTCTTTTAGGAAATATGTCTGTTGTTGGACCACGTCCTCATATGATAAATCTAGCAAAAGAATATGGAGAACTAATAGATAATTATTCTGTTCGCCATTATGCAAAACCTGGAATCACTGGCTGGGCACAAGTAAATGGTTATCGAGGAGAAACAAAAAAGCTTTCTGATATGGAAAATAGAGTAGAATGCGATATTTGGTATATCGAAAACTGGAGTTTGCTATTGGATGTCAAAATTATCGTAAGAACCCTTATGAATATTGTTAAGGGTGAAGAAAATGCATACTAGTTTAGAATCTGAAAAATGCGTTATTTGCTATAACTTCTTTTAAAGCAGAAATTTCTTTAACATTTATTTTTTTATTGAATGAAGTTATATGGTTGCTGTGATGAACATCAGTTCCGGCAAAATCATATAATCCTTTATTTAAAAGCAATTCCGCTACTTTAGTAATTTCAGCTCCATAATATCCTACAACTGAAAGTAAATTGAGCTGAAACTTGCAGCCAACCTTTTTTAGTTTGCCATATTCGTCAAAGTTTTTATGATAAAACAAATATCTTTCTGGATGAGCTAAAACAGGTATATATCCGGCAACCTGTAACTCAAAAATTATTTTGTAGAGTTGGACTGGAGCATTCATGTATGACATCTCAACTAATACGTAATTATCTTTAAGAGTAAGGAGTTTTTCGTTATTAAAATGATTTTCAAACCAATCGTCCATAAAATATTCAGCAGCAGCTTTAAAAGGTATTTTAATTTTGTTTTCTTCTAATGCCCTTTGGGTTTCCTGAAGCTTTGCTTGTATGATTTCTGAAGAATTATTCCAAACATAATGACTGATATGTGGAGTTGTGATAATTTGACTAATCCCTAATTCTTGAAAAGATTTAGTAAGCTCAATAGATTTTACAATAGATTTGGCTCCATCATCAATTCCTGGTAAAAGGTGAGAGTGAATATCAACAAAACTGCCATCAAGCAGGTCTTTTAATACAGGTTTCGATTTAAAGAATGTGAACATTAGGAAAAGGTATGTAACTCAATTTGTAAGTTACAAAATTAATCTAGAATTTGTAACAAGACATTTTAGATTTATGTTATATTTGATTTTTAGTAAAAAAGTAAAAAATTATGAAAATAAAAGAGAATCTGTTTAATCAGCGTATTATTTCTATTGATGCTTTGCGGGGAATTACCATTTTTGTAATGATTTTTGTAAATGAGCTAGCGAGCATTCAAAATGTGCCACAATGGTTGAAACATATGCCTGCAGATGCCGATGCAATGACTTTTGTTGATTTAGTTTTTCCTGCTTTTTTATTCATTGTCGGAATGTCTATTCCGTTTGCTTTTAATGCTAGATTGATAAAAGGCGATAGTCCGAAAATAATTTGGACACATACCCTTAAAAGAGCCATCGCTCTTATTGTAATAGGTGTTTTTATGGTCAATGCCGAATATGGTTACGACGCTTCTAAAATGATAATCGCGCCTGCGTTTTGGGGGTTTTTAGCCTATGCGATGCCAATTCCGATCTGGAATAAATATCCAAAAGATTTTCCTTTATGGTTAAAAAATGTACTTCAATATGGAGGTATTTTAGTTCTAATAACACTATATTTTTTATATGTTCAAGAAACAGGAGATAGAGGAATGACTCCAAAATGGTGGGGAATACTTGGGTTAATCGGTTGGGCGTATCTTTTTACGGTAATTTATTATTGGCTAGTTTCTGGAAATTTATGGGCAATGATTGCATTTTTAGTTTTTTCTGTTGCAATGAATTCGCTTAATCTAATTGAAAACTCTTTTGTACAAAATACTTCTTGGTTGAGTTTTATAGCGGGACATCTAACACATGCTTCTTTAGCTTCAGCTGGAATAATAATTTCGTTATTGTTTTTTGATCGAAAAATCAGCTCCAAAATTAACTGGTCTGTAATTGGTTTTGTTGCACTATTTACGATAACGGCTATTTTGCTTCGTCCTTATTTTGGAATTTCAAAAATTAAAGGAACGCCGTCTTGGACCATGTTTTCGGCGGCAATCTGCACTGTTTTGTTCTATTTGTTATATTGGCTTATGGAAGTTAAAAAACAGACCAAATGGAGCGAATTTTTTATGCCCGCAGCGGCAAATCCGTTATTGATTTATATTTTGCCAGGCGTAATTTATTACTTCTGTAAAGCTTTTAATTTGCATATTATTCCTGGATATTTTAGAGAAGGAATTCCTGGAATTATTTGGTCTTTAATATTTTCTGTCATTATGCTTTTCGTAATGAAAATCTTGAATCGATATAAAATTCAGCTGCATCTTTAATGTTTCAGGTTTCAAGTTCTGCATAAAGCTTGAAACCTGAAACCTGAAACAAAAAGAAACTAAAAACTCACCGATTTTATCTTCAGAACAGAACCTGCAGTAGGATTGTAATTGACAAAATTAAGCTTGCATAAATTATGAGTGTTTAAAAGTTTTCCATCAGTGAGTTCATCTTGTCTGAAGTCTGACCATGGAATTTTTATTGTCGAAAAGCATTTGGGAGAAGCAGGTATAGAAACTCTTGGATGCGAACCTCCGTGCACACAACCGGTACCTTCTTGATTGCCTTCTCTTGCTTGCAGTTTTATAAGTTGTGTCGATTGGTAAGTAATTTTGAGGTATTTAGAATCGTCTGAAAGATTTGCAGGAATTCCATCATTGGTTTCGGAGGGCGTAATCATGACATTCAATTCTATTTCACCTTTAGGGTTGTCATTTGTTGTAACGGTAACAATTCCATTTTTCAGGCGCAACTTATTTAGTGTGTCTTCATTTTCTACAGAAGGCCCAGCAATAAACCATTTGTTTGTTTTTACAAGATTTATTTCATTTTTCTGATAGGTTGCTGAGAAGCCAAAGAGCATAATCAAGGGAAGAAGAAGACAATAACGTAACATAGAAAAGATTTTCAAAATCAAATAATTTAGTATTTCAAATATAACTTTTTATATAATTCAGATTAGCATAAAAAAATGATTGATATTCTTAATAAAATTTTAAATTTGTAAGAGGTTGTTTTTAAAATATTGTGCGTGAATGGTTTAAGGAATAAGTACATTGTGATTTTATTTTTAATCGGATCGTTTTGTCAAGCTCAAAATGATAGCACAAATGTGGGTACACGAGATATTTTGGATGTTATACATAGAGTTTTTGATAAGCAAGACACCATTCGTCCAGAAAAAAATAGAAAACTAGCTTTTTCCTTATTGCCAGTTCCAGTTGGTGTTAATTCCAGTACAGGATTGGTTGTTTCTTTTCTGACTACATTTTATTTAGGAGATGCCAAAACAACCAGAATGTCTCAGATTACTTTTTCGCCTTATTTTAGTTTTAGTAAGCAATTTGTATTTCCAATCCAATCTTATATATATTCAAAAGATAATAAATGGAGTCTTATTGGAGATTATCGCTACATGATTTATCCCCAAGATACGTATGGATTGGGTGAAGACAATTCAAAAAAAGAAATGTCAACGCTCGATTACCAGCAATGGCGTTTTTATCAGTTTATTACCAGACAGGTTGTCGGAAATTATCGTTTAGGAGTTGGCTTTCTTTTAGATGATTATAAAAATATTTCTGAAGAATCTTATATAGATGGAGAAACCGATTATTACAAATATATGAATGGCGATTACTCTAACGAGACTTCGTTTGGTTTTGCCTTACAGGGACTTTACGATTCGAGGGAAAATATTATTAATCCCCAAAAGGGTTTGTATATCGAAGCCGACTTGCGAATAAATACTAGCGGAGTAGAAGGAGACAAATGGCAATCTATATATTTTGACGCAAGAAAATACTATTCTTTTAGCAAAACCAAACATCGCGTTTGGGCTTCAAGAGCTTTTTATTGGTCAACATTTGGAGGAAAACCGCACTATTTAGATTTGCCAAGTATTGGTTGGGATCGTGAAGGCAAAACGGGACGCGGATTTACCAAAAATAGATATCGAAGCAATGCCCTTATTTATTTTGAAACCGAATACAGAACCGATATAAGCCGAAACGGATTTTTTGGTGCTGTTTTCTTTACTAATGTTTCTTCGGTTTCTAAGTTAGATACCTATCAATTTAAAAAATGGAATCCTGCGGTTGGAACAGGAATTCGTATTAAATGGAATAAACGAAACGGCAGTAATTTGGCATTAGATTACGGAATTAGTAAAAACGATTGGTCACTGCGTTTGGGGTTATCAGAAAATTTCTAACTTCGGCCAAAATCTACAGACTCAATTTTTCATGCAGTTATCGGTTGTCATTTTAAATTACAATGTGCGTTACTTTCTAGAACAATGCGTTTTAAGTGTTCAGGAGGCAATTGCGACAATCGATGCAGAAATTATTGTGATTGATAATAATTCATCAGACGAAAGTGTTTTGATGATGAAAGAAAAATTTCCAGACGTAAAACTGATTGAAAACAAAGAAAATTTTGGATTTCCAAAAGGCAATAATATTGGTGTTCGTCAAGCGAAAGGAAGATACATTTGCATTTTAAATCCAGATACCGTTGTTGCAGAAGATACTTTTACAAAGATTTTGGCTTTCGCCGAAGGGCAAAAAAATCTCGGAATTGTTGGCTGTAAATTAATTGACGGAACAGGGGCGTTTCTTCCAGAAAGCAAACGCGGAATTCCTTCGCCTTGGGTTGCTTTCACCAAAATTTTCGGATTGTATAAAGTTTTTCCTAAAACCAAACTCTTCAATCAATATTACGCAAAGCATTTAGATGAAAATGAAACGGGAAGAGTAGATATTCTCGTTGGCGCTTTTATGTTTTTGAAAAAAGAGCTTTATGAAGATTTAAGAGGGTTTGATGAAGATTGTTTTATGTATGCTGATGATATCGATTTGTCGTATAGGGCATTGCAAAAACAAAAGGCAAATTTCTACTTTCACGAGACTACAGTTTTGCATTATAAAGGAGAAAGCACCATAAAAGACGAAAAATATATGAAACGTTTTCAGGAAGCTATGAATTTCTTTTATCAGAAGCATTTTAAGAAATCGCTGTTTTTTAGTTTTTTCATCCAAATTGGAACATGGTTTTTCTCTTTTTTTAAAATGTTTCAAGGCAAAACAAGAATAAAACCAAGTCCAGAATTGCATGTTTTTTATTCTTTAAATGAAGATTTGTCTCACAAAATAGCCCTAATTTTAAAAAATAAAGTCCAGTTTTTAAAAATCCCGAAAGAAAAAATGGTAAATTCGTGCCTGATTTTTAAGGGAAAAAACGTCGAAATAATTTTGGATAATCAGTACATTTCATTCAAAAAATGTATCGAAATCATAGAAACTATTAAAGATAAGAGTATTACTTTTAAAGTTTTGCCTAAAAATACCCATTTTATTATTGGAAGTAATTCCAGAAATGACAGAGGGCAAATTGTAAAAATCGAGTAAAAAATTATATTAAATGAAATTTATGTTTAAAATATTCATTAATTTCGCAATCTGAAAATCAAAAACATCTTTTAGA
>Ga0308157_10002577_pt1 | contig 29065 bp, 24 predicted proteins | sample PhyBR1_FD_201035 | JGI IMG/M metagenome (GOLD analysis project Ga0308157, IMG submission 201035) | Phyllosphere microbial communities from UC Gill Tract Community Farm, Albany, California, United States - DLSLB.R1 | ecosystem: Host-associated > Plants > Phyllosphere > Unclassified | place: USA...
TCGAAGTATTCAACAATGAGCTCGGGAAGTATGAGTTTAATTAGTTCTATATAATTTTCCAAAGGGTACTTTTTTTGTGCTAAGTTACTATTTATGCAATTCCTCCCCAACTTTTAGGATTGATCCAAAACAGTGATGTCTTGTGCTTTTGTTTTTTGGTATTCGAGGTAGTATTATTTTTTTATTAGCTTCGTGGAATGCGTTTCGCCATTATGTCTTATGGTGGCTATGTAGGTTCCGGAAAGTAAGTTGTTAGTACTATTTACTGTCAAGGTACTGTTGCCTTTTTCTATTTCCCCTAATGCTTTTTCGAATATTTTTTGACCTTGTATAGTGGTTAAGGTGAAAGTTACATCTGATTGGGTGTCAAGGTGTAGTTTTATATTAATATCGTTGTTGCTTATAGGGTTAGGATATATGCTGAAGTTTGTATCTGATAAAGATATAGAATTAGTTTCCGTGCCGGATATTAAATTTTTATCAGAATCGGTATCAAATCTAGCTGTTCCAGCAGCGTAAGAAATATTAGGAGTAGGAGGTGTAGACATTCCGTATCCTAAAAAATAATCAGCTTGGTGTGATTGCATGTATCCTTTTATGGTCATGCAATTTCTATAGGCTGGATTATGAGCCAAGGTATAAAGTCTTGTGTTAGTAGGTGTATTAGTAGTAAAGATTACCAGTTGAGATTCAGCTGCATTGTGCATTACTACTTCTTCGCGCCAATCTCCGGCTATATCGCCATAAAACAAAGGTGCATCTCGGTCACTTCCTACTGCATTGTCATAATTCCAAGAAGTAAGCAAGCGAGAAACTGTAGCGTTGATATAGTTCCATTTCTCAATTTTTCCATCATGAAGGTTTTCACTTAATAAATCGCCATCCCACCATATTCTAAAGTTAGGATAAGGATTGGTTGCGGCTATATTTGTGTTGGAAGCCAAATTGTACAAGCCAGAAAATGACCAGGCTTCGAAACCGCTATATGTTGGATCTACATCTGCTGCGGTGCCACGTCCAACATCTGCAATTCCGCCATAATGCTTCCAAATTATGTTTCCATTACTGGCATCATAATAATATTCCAATAATCCGCTTGCATTATCTTGCTGTACGGCATATCCTTGCATACCGGCGCGATTAGGATCGAGTTTGCCTATTTGAGTGCGATCTCCATGTACTATTCCTTGGCTTCCCAATTCGTAACGCAAAGTACCATCGCCGTTAAGGCAATAACCAATATCACAAATTTCATCAGTGCCATTACCATCGACATCTATAATTCTTATCTGATGCCCATCTGGAGCGTTGGTGTTGCCTCTTAACCATTTCCATTGTAAGGTAGCAGCGCTGCTGGTGTATTTAAACGCACATACCATAAGGTTAAAAGATTTGTCGGCATTTCTGTTCTTGAATTTAGCTACTATGCTTGGAGTTGTTCCGTTAAGGTATCCAATTCCAAGATTACAGGCTAAAGGGCCTGTGCCAATATAATCAGTAGGTATAGCTGAATAGCGTTTTAAAGCACCAGTTTGTCCGTCAAGTATTGCTATCCATTGTTTATCATTGCTGCTGTTGCTCCATGTTGAGCCATCTCCAAGGCGTACACCATTTGCTATTTTGTCTTCATTATTAAGTTGAATTTCCTTAGTTAAATATAATGGCTTGGTAAGTACCACTCGTCCGTTCACTTTTTCATTTATACCTACACGATGATTTAATATTTCCAAATCAGTTAATACAGTATTAGGAAGCGTTTTTTCCGTCAGAATACTATCTGGATTAAAAATATTAAAACCATTATTTCCTCCAAAATACATTTTATTATGTGTTTTACTTTTAAAAGCTGCGCCACAAGAGAACTCGTTACTTTGTAAGCCATCTTGTAACGTATAGGTTCTTACATTAAGGCTCTTTTTGTTCAAACGGGAGATGCCCATTTTATGGCTAATCCATAAATTTCCTTTGTTATCTTCTAATATTGCGACTACTGGAGATTTCGGAAATTGATTATTGGTAGAAAGATTACTGAAATGATCATGCAAAGGATCATATTTATCGAGTCCGTTGCCATTTCCTATCCAGATAACACCGTTTTTATCCTCATAAATGCAATTAATTCGGTTGTCACTTATTGAGTTTTTGTTTTCACTATGAAGAAAATGTTTTACAAGCCTAAAACCATTTGTGTTTTTGATAGGGATTAATAGGCTTATTCCACCCGTGGCTCCTCCTTCACCTTCACATCCAACCCATATCCTTTCGTTTGTATCCTGTATCACTACTTTTGAGTGTGGGTGAATCATCAGTTTTGCATCGTTATAATGACTAAATTTATTCAATGCAATATCATATTTGTAGAAACCTTTCCAAGAAGCAATTAGTAAATTATGTTCTTTATCTTCTGTAATATTAAATACCGATTTATAATCTAATTCCTTTGATACATCCCTAAAAACGTTAGTTGCCGGATTGTAACTATGAAGGCCTTCTTTGGTACCAATCCATACGATTCCGTTCGAAGCGCAAAAAATAGCTCTGATCTGATTGTTGTGTATTGAGGTAGTAGATTTTTGGATATGACGTGTTTTTGTTCCAAATATTGTAATTCCCCGGTCTCTTGTACCTACCCATATATTTCCTGCTTTATCTTCACAGATTGTCATGACATTTTTATCAATCAAAGATTCAGAAACAGAAGAATTATGGTTGATATGTGCAAAAGGTTTCGCATTTAAATTGGCTTTGTTAATTCCGCTGCCGTAAGTGCCCACCCATAAAATGTTATGATTGTCCTTAAAAATATCCGTGACATGTGGATCGTTTAAATCCTCGGAGTTAGAAGAACTTTTGCTATATGTTTTTCTTTTTCCAGTTGAAATATCTGTTTCTGTCAGAAAATTTGTTTTTAAATCGATATTCCACATAAAATGTTTGTATCGAATTCTCACTGATTCAGCATGCTTTCGTCTGTCGCTCCAATCAAAAAGAGAGGCATTGTTTTTATTTTTATCAAACCTGTCAAAATTATCATGCTCATAGCTATAGCGGCATAACTGATCGTTTTCGAAAGTTCCAATCAATAAATTTTGATTTTTATCAAGTTCAATGGTTTGAATCCTATTATTGTTGATACTTTTTTTATTTTTCGGATCGTACCTGTAGGTCTTGAAAGAATAGCCATCAAAACGACATAATCCATTCCAAGTACCAAACCACATAAAACCATATTTATCTTTTACAATTCCAAGGATAGTATTTTGAGGCAGTCCATTATCTGATGTAATGTGTTCAAAACTCACAATTGGTCTTTGGGCAAACAAACCATAGGATAATAGTCCCAAAAAAAGAGATAATGATTTTTTACCGTATTGCTTTAATTTCATAATAATGGTTCTATAAGACAATGACTGCTTTGTTTTTTCCAAATCTTAAAAATTTAATTTTGCCGTATTGTGTTGAAATTCGGAAAAATAGACTAAAATCAAGACTAAAATAAAAGGTCTTATATTTATAAGTATCCTGTACTGTCTGACTACTTTAATAGATGCTAAACTATGAGTATTACTCTTTTATGAATCTACTTTAATGCTTAAAACCATTCCTTATACGCCTATCTTACAATAATAAAAACTGATTATTTTACTGTAGTTTTCAAATAATAAAAACTTATTTTTGTGCTGTTTAAAAAGTAATACAAATATTATGTCAGATACAATCGAAAAAATAAAATGCCTTATTATAGGTTCTGGGCCTGCTGGTTATACTGCAGCCATTTATGCAGCTAGAGCCAACATGAATCCTGTTTTATATCAAGGAATGCAGCCAGGTGGTCAATTGACTACCACGAATGAAGTAGAAAATTTTCCAGGCTATGTAGATGGAGTTACCGGTCCAGAAATGATGGTGCAATTGCAGCAACAAGCAGAGCGTTTTGGTGCAGATATCCGTGATGGATGGGCTACCAAAGTTGATTTTTCAGGAGGAATTCATAAAGTTTGGATTAATGATAAAATCGAATTGCATTGCGAAACAGTAATCATTTCGACTGGAGCATCTGCAAAATATTTAGGACTAGATTCAGAACAGCACTATTTAAAAATGGGTGGTGGAGTTTCGGCTTGTGCGGTTTGCGACGGTTTTTTCTACAGAAATCAAGAAGTGGTAATCGTTGGAGCAGGAGACTCGGCTTGTGAAGAAGCGCATTATTTGTCAAAATTATGTTCCAAAGTAACAATGTTAGTTCGTTCTGATAAATTTAGAGCATCCAAAATTATGGAAGAGCGTGTTCGCAAAACAGAAAATATTTCTATCTTGATGAATCACGATACCGTTGAAATTTTAGGAGACGGTCAAGTTGTTACTGGTGTAAAAGCAAAAAACAAAACAACAGGAGATATTTTTGATATTCCTGCTACCGGTTTCTTTGCCGCTATCGGGCATAAGCCAAATACAGATATATTTAAAGATTATCTTACGCTTGACGAAACAGGATATATTATAAATACTCCAGGAACTTCCAAAACGAATGTAGAAGGTGTTTTTGTTGCGGGTGATGCTGCAGATCACGTATATCGTCAGGCAATTACTGCTGCGGGTACAGGCTGTATGGCTGCCTTGGATGCTGAAAGATATTTGGCTGCAAAACATTAAAAAAGTTTACTGAATAATAAAAAAGTCCCAATTTTTTAAAAAATCGGGACTTTTTTTATGGATAAAAGTGTTTGATTTATTTTGCTTTTTTAATCAATTGGGCTTCGCCTAGGAACTTACGAACTTCAATTCTTGGAGTGCCCAATAGATATATTTTGGATAAACCATTCGCATCAATAATGAGACTGGTATCTGCTCTTAAATTGGAAATAGCAGTATTTTCGGTTGTAATATCTGCATTGTGTATGGTGAAATTTATTCCGGTAAAAACACTGTTATTGTCTTGACGGAGAATAGCGTTTGTTGTTTCTCCTTCGATTATGGCTGTTGTTTTTTGATGCATATCAAAGGCTAGATCAGTAGTTGCAATCAAGGCTTTAATTTGTGCATTTTTGTTCAACTGGATTTTGGATTTTTCGGCTTTTAAATTCAATTCGATCTTGGATTTATCATCTGCAATCAAATTGAAGTTTTTTGAATTTACATTCATGTATAATTTGGCAAAATCCAATGACTTAAAAGTAATGGTGTCAAGCTGTATGGCCTCGAGTGCATTAACGATAGACGCGTTTTTGGCAATAACCGATTTTAAATCATTGGTATATTTGATTTTTAAACTCAGTTTTTTGAAATTACTAATTTCTTTGGTGGTGTAAATACGAAGTGTTTTTTCCTTGATATCAAAAGAGATGGCTTCTTGCAAGTTGTCATCGGATTCGATTTTTATTTCGTTTTTAGTACCTTTTTCCAAGAAAACAGTGAGATTATCTTCAATTTCCAAACCGGTAAATTCACCTATTTCTTTTGGTTTTTCGACTACTGTTTTAGAGCCTTTTATTTTTTCCTTGTTTTGACCAATAGCCAAGGTTGTTGCCAATAGTAAAACAGCAATAAGTTGTGGATATTTCATTTTATTCGTTTTGGGTTGAATGCAAATATAAAAAAATCACCCATTTTGGATGGATGATTTTTTATATTTAAAGACTGTCTGTTACTCCTGATGGACGTTTCCACCCGAGCTTTCTTCTTTTTCAATTACTTTTGGAGTTTTGTTGTATGTGATGTTTCCTCCGCTTGATGCATCTGCTTTCAAGCTTATTATTGGATAAACAGTTATTGACGAACCGCTCGATGCATCGGCAATTACTTCATTTGTCAATAATTTACTGGCATCTAACACTGATCCGCTAGAAGCTGAAGTTTCCAATCGAAGGGCTTTTCCCTTAATAATCTGATTGCTGGCACTACTCGATGATAATTGAACGGTTTCATACTCTACGGTTGCATGGATAGATCCTGCACTCGATGAGGTTAAGCTTAAATTATTTCCTTTTAATGTGTTGTTACAATTGATTGTTGAAGCAGATGAAGCTTCAAGTCCTTCAATAACCGGCATTTTTACGATTATCTTTTTTGAAGAAATGTTTACCAAGTTGCCAGATTTACATGAAATGACCAAAACTCCATTTTCTACTTTTGTTGTAATTTCTTTTTGCAAATTATCATCGGCTTCTACAATTATTTCCGTTTTATCGGATTGTTCGATAACAAGATCTAATGCCTTACTCACTTCTACATTTTTAAAATCCCCTGTTACGGTTCTTTTTTCAGTAGTAACATGTCCGCTTCCTGTTGTGGAATTCAGTACTCCTTGATTGCAGGAACCAAATAACAATGCTATTAATGTAACAACAATAAATTTGGTGATTAATGCGATTATTTTTATCATGGCTGTTAGTTTTATGATTGAATTACTTTGGTTGTAGCTTATTCAGTTTTAATAATGATGCCGTCTTTGTTGATTTTTAATTCCTTAAATTCTTTTTTTGTTTCAACAGTGTCGCTTTTTATGGTAACTCCATCTTTAGTGATGGTTATGTTGCTATCGTTGTCAGTATTATCAGAATCGTTGTTGTCATTTTCATCATCTGGACAATTCAAGCATTTTATTTTGTTATCTCCCACTTTAAATATTTCATTCTCTTCTGGATGCCAATAAAAGAAATCATCATCAGTATAGTCATAATGTGCTACAGAATCGTCTACTTTCAACAAGGTTCCAACAGGAAGGAACAAGGTGATTTCTATTTCCTGATCGCGGAATTTATTCTTTGCATCAGTAATTAAATAATTATTGAAAATCAATTGGTTGCCTATAATTTTATAACTGTATTTGATGGCATTTGCTCTTTTGTTGGCTTCGGATAATGATTTTCCCTTTGCTTCCTTTTCGATTTGAATGTACGCATACTTCTCGTCAGATTTTTCGATTCTGAATTTTACGTCATTGGAATAAATAATGTCATTATCCAATGAATCTTTGGTAATCATAAAGTCAGATCTGTCGTCTACATTTTTTGCAAAATAATCGTTATGAACAAATTTTATCGAAATCGTATCTGATGGATGGATGTTGATTGTTTCCTTCAGAACCGTTCTGCCATTCACATGAAATGCATTGAGTTGTTTTATACCAATTGAAATTGCAATTGAAAGAGCGATTAACCAAACGGCAAGTAAAGTATATTTTATAATATTTCCAACCGATTTCATGTTCGGAGCCAATAATTTGAAACCTAATAATGTCATGAAAAAGAACGGAATACCAATTGCCAAGAACATTATTAAACCAAAAACCCAAATAGGATAATCGGTAAAATTACCTGCTTCTACAAAGCTTTTCCAAGGCAAATCCATAGAAACGCTAGTTCCTATAGTGAAAACACTGATGAATAACAGAACCAATACTGTCAATCCTCCTATGATTAAGATTATTCCCAAAAATTTTGCAAACACCTTAAAAACAGTCATGATGAAATCACTCAATGAGTTTCCTAATTTTTCGGTACCTGATTTAATTTCATTACCAAATTTGTCATAATCAACATTCTTGAATTTTCCGGAAACACTTTCAAACTCCTCGCGAACTTTTTTTTCAATATTCGAAATGGTAACAGGCTCACCAGTCATTTCCAGCTTTTCGGTTGTTGTTACTGCCTCAGGAGTTACTATCCAAAGAATAATGTAAGCCCAAAAACCAACACCATAAAAAATAAACAATATTAGAAGTAAAAGTTTTACCCAAACAGCTTCCACACCAAAATAGTGTCCCAAACCGGTACAAACACCACCTATCATTCCGTTTTCCTTATCACGGTATAATTTTTTTGTGGTTCTTGGAGCCGAATAATCAGTTGTTGATGAGGTATTTGGTCCATCATCTTCGATAATATAATCCTCTGGTTGTCCCATCACGGTAATAACCTCGTCAACTTCTCTAAGCGTAACAACATGTTTTTCGCTTTTTTGTTTCTCAGTCAATAATTCCGAAACTCTCATTTCGATATCCTTAATGATTTCTTCTTGTCCTGATGATTTTGACAGTGATCGTTTTATGGCATCAAAATATCGAGTTAATTTTTGGTATGCATCTTCGTCAATATGGAAGAACATTCCACCTAAGTTTATATTTACAGTTTTGTTCATGACTTTTAGTTTTGGTTGGTTATTAAGTTCACGGCATTGGACAATTCTGTCCAAGTGCCGTCCAATTCTTTTAGAAAAGCTTGCCCTATCTCTGTCAAGCCGTAGTATTTTCGAGGCGGTCCCGATGTCGATTCTTCCCAACGGTAGTTGAGCAATCCATCGTTTTTTAGTCGGGTTAAGAGCGGATAAATGGTACCCTCCACAACCAATAATTTAGCGTTTTTCAAAGTGTCTAATATTTCTGAGGTATAAGCGTCTTTCTCTTTTAGTACTGATAAGATACAAAACTCAAGAACACCTTTACGCATCTGGGCTTTTGTGTTTTCAATGTTCATAATTTTTAAATTTGAGTTGATTGGATTTGTTGATTAAACTGTTCATTTTTTGATTGATGATTGATTTTTAATTGAGTAATTAAGTTTCTAAGAATGTAAGCTTCTAAGTTTTTTAAATATGACTGATTAGGTCTTAGTAACTTAGAATTTTTGCAACTTATGTTACTGTTTTTATTTTATAAATGGAATTGTCAATGGATAACTGTATTCTTCTCCATCAGAAGCTTTTACCGAAGCATAGATAATTAGAAAAAATTCAGCAATCTTCATGACGGCAATTGCAAAAAGAGCCAAGGCGCCAATTGTCAATAATCCAATGCTGCTTTCATAATCGAAATGTTCAAAAATAATGTCTTCATTGTTAATCAATTCGTTAAAAGAGATGTTTTTCAAAACAGTAACCAAAAGCATTGGAATAGCTATCGCTGCCAAAACCAAAGAGTAAATCAAAACACTCAATTGAAAGTTTAGTGCTTGTTTACCATTGTAATCTACAAATTCTGATTCTTCCTTTTTTGAAGACCAAAGTAGTATTGGAAAAATATAATTTCCAAACGGGATGATGTACTGGCTAAATGTGCTTAAATGTATTAATGCGGCAATTTTTTTTTCGGTTGAAGTTTTCATGATTTGATTTCGTTTTTTGATTTTTTCCGCTACGTTCCAAACAATTCAGCTACGTCTCGGGTGATGATTGATTTATAAAAATTAACTAAATGATTAGCCTAGTAATTTCTTATGCAAATATATGTCCAAAGGAGAGTATCTTGTATCGCATAGTAGTGTATATTAACATAATGTTAACAATTTTACATGTATTTGAATGATAAAACCTATAAATTAGAGTCTAATTTTCTATTTGTCGAAAATATTTTATATGTATGCATAGTATTATGTACATTAGCAAAAAAAAAGGCACTATGAAATTAACAGTATCCAAATTGAATCGGTTTATATTTTTTGAATTGCCTTCAGCGTTTATCTGTGGAGTTCGAGTGAAATCTATTGACAATAACCAATGCACAGTGACTGTAAAACACCGATGGATTAACCAAAACCCTTTTAATTCGATGTATTTTGCCGTGCAGGCTATGGCTGCCGAGATGACAACCGGTGCAATGGTGATTGATAAAATTCAAAATAGTGGCAAGAAAATTTCAATGCTTGTAGCTAGTAATAAGTCCAGTTTTTCCAAAAAAGCGACTGGTCGAATCACTTTTGTCTGCAAGGATGGGCATTTGATTGAAGAAGCCATACAAAAGACAATTGCCAATGGTGAAGGTCAAACGTTTTGGATGAAATCTATTGGAACCAATGAAGAAGGAGTACAAGTTTCGGAAATGGATTTCGAATGGAGTATTCGATTGAAATAATCTCAATTTATCAATAAAAAAAAGCTTCGTTATTGTAAAACGAAGCTTTTTTGTTATAAGGCATGGTGAATTAATAATTATGAATAGAAACAACCTTAAATTCGAGTTTTGTGAGTTGTATCCTTTGGGGCTAGAATAAAAACCGTGTCAAATTTAGGCAAACTATATCGTAATAGTCTTAAAATTTTATTAATTTTTTGAATCCCAATTCACTAACTTTTTCAGGCTGATTTTTTTATTTTTGGAAAAAGTGTGACAATTTGACATTTTATGAGTTTTGGCAGTACTTTTGCAATCAAACATTAACGAATAAAATTATGTTTAAGAATTTTTTTAAAAATAAAAGTAATATGACTACAGAAAATACAGAATTCGATCAAGAAATAGATGACGTGACATTAGAGAATAATGCAAATGGTGAGCAAATTATTATTGAAGAATTAAGTGTTGAAGAGCAATTGGCTCAGGATTTGGCCAAAGAAAAAGATAAATTCTTGAGATTATTTGCTGAATTTGAAAATTACAAAAGACGTACTACTAAAGAAAGAATTGAATTGTTCAAAACTGCAAATCAAGAAGTATTACTTGCCATGTTGCCAGTATTGGATGATTTTGATAGAGCAATAATTGAAATCAGCAAGTCTGAAGATGAATTATTGGCACAAGGTGTAGCATTAATTCATGAAAAATTAAAAAGTACATTGGTTACCAAAGGTTTGGAATTGGTCGATGTGAAAGCAGGAGATGCATTTAATGCAGATTTTGCCGAAGCAATCACTCAAATACCGGCAGCTTCGGATGATATGAAAGGAAAAATTGTAGATGTTCTGGAAAAAGGCTACAAGTTAGGAGACAAAATTATTCGTTTTCCAAAAGTGGTAATTGGCAGTTAAAAAATAAAATATCTAGAATAACAAAATCCAAATTTACAGTTTGTTGAGATTGGAATTTGAGATTTGAGCATATTGGAATTTACTTTATAGTATTATGAAAAAAGATTTTTACGAAATATTAGGCATTTCAAAAGGTGCAGATGCTGCCGAAATTAAAAAGGCATACCGAAAAAGCGCATTGAAATACCATCCTGACAAAAATCCTGGCGACAAAGAGGCAGAAGAAAATTTTAAATTGGCGGCCGAAGCTTATGAAGTATTGAGCGATCCTGCCAAAAAAGCAAAATACGATCAATACGGACATCAGGCATTTGATGGTTCAGGAGGATTTGGCGGAGGTGGCCATGGTGGCATGAACATGGATGACATATTCAGTCAGTTTGGAGATATTTTTGGTGGTGGTTTCGGCGGATTTGGCGGAGGCGGAGGCGGTGGCCCTCGTCGCGTTAAGGGAAGCAATCTACGTATCAAGGTAAAATTGACGATAGAAGAAATTGCCAATGGTGTTGAGAAAAAAGTAAAAGTTAAACGCAAGGTTCAAGCGCCAGGCGTTATTTATAAAACTTGTTCTACCTGTAACGGACAAGGGCAAGTGATGCGTGTAACCAACACCATTTTGGGAAGAATGCAGTCTGCTTCTACCTGTCCAACTTGTGGTGGATCGGGACAAATTTTGGATAAAAAACCAAATAATGCCGATTCTCAAGGAATGATTGCCGAAGACGAAACCGTTTCTATCAAAATTCCTGCTGGTGTTGTAGATGGAATGCAACTGAAAGTTTCTGGTAAAGGTAATGACGCCCCAGGTAATAGTGTTGCAGGAGATTTGATCGTTGTTATCGAAGAAATTGAACATGAGTTCCTGAAACGTGAAGGCGAAAATCTTCATTACGATTTGTACATCAGTTTTGCCGAAGCGGTTCTTGGAATTTCGAAAGATATCGATGCCGTAAACGGAAAAGTAAGAATCAAGCTGGAAGAAGGAATCCAGTCTGGTAAAATTTTGAGATTGAAAGGAAAAGGTATTCCAAGTATCAATGGTTACGGAAGCGGAGATTTATTGGTACATGTAAATGTTTGGACTCCAAAAACGTTGAACAAGGAACAAAAACAATTCTTTGAAAAAGCGTTGAACGACGAGAACTTTACGCCAAGTCCTGAAAAATCAGACAAATCATTCTTTGAAAAAGTAAAAGATATGTTTTCTTAATCTTTTCAAAAGGTTTAAAATATAAAACTCCCCATTCTATTGGCTTTAGAATGGGGAGTTTTTTTTGGTTTTTGGCTAAATTTAAAAAAGCCTTTTGTTATAGTTTATTGGTCTCAAAAATAGTTAAAAATGTGCACTTTAGTACATTTTACTTTCAGCTTCTAAAAATGTTTTTCACCACAAATTGCACAAATTTTCACAAATTAATCAGTCAAAATTTGTGCAATTTGTGGTCGAAATAAAGTTTTCCAACCTTGTAGGCTTTCAGTCCATTGTGGTTTAGTTGTACATGATGGTATACCAAATGTGTTGTTAAATGAAGATTGTATTTTAAATATTCTCAATTAGTTCTTTAAGATATTCATGGAATCTTATTTTGGATCATGAATAAAAGAATCAAAACTCATTAATGTAATTATAAGTGTTTTCGATTCAATATATTTTTAATGTTGCCAATATATAAATAATTCTTTACAAATTGTCAGAGTTGATTTTTTAAACAAATGTTCTCCCTAGCCCAGATGGAAGTGGCATCCTGTGCCCTCGGGGTTCGAGGGCACAGATATAACGGACAGCTGGAAATAGCTTCTGAAAATTCAACTTTATATTTATATCCTTTGAACATTTGAAAAAGAATGTCGCTTTCTTGGAGGTTTTTATCCTTTATGGCTAGTGAAAGGCTCAAATCATTGGTTTTTGTGTAAATAATCAGTACGAATTAACTACTTTTGCAATTCTAAAAAATTAGCTGTGAGCAGTATTCTTGAAGTAAATAAGGTCGTAAAACAATATGGCGACTATGTTGCGCTTAACGAAGTGTCATTGACCGTGCCAAAAGGAAGTATTTACGGGCTTTTGGGTCCAAATGGCGCAGGGAAAACTTCCTTGATTCGGATTATCAACCAGATTACAATGCCAGATAGCGGTTCAATCATCCTTGATGGCGAAAAACTACAGCCAAAACACATTCAGTATATTGGTTATTTACCAGAAGAAAGGGGTTTGTATAGTTCCATGAAAGTGGGTGAACAGTGTCTGTATTTGGCGCAAATGAAGGGTTTGTCCAAAGCAGAAGCTAAAAAACAACTCGAATATTGGTTTGACCGTTTGGGAATTCAAGGGTGGTGGAACAAGAAAATTCAGGAGCTTTCGAAAGGAATGGCACAGAAAATCCAGTTTGTGGTTTGCGTTTTGCACAAACCCAAATTATTGATATTTGATGAGCCTTTTTCGGGATTTGATCCCGTGAATGCAAACGTAATCAAGGATGAAATTTTGGCATTGAAAGAAGATGGTGCTACGATTATTTTTTCGACCCATCGAATGGAAAGCGTTGAGGAATTATGCGATCATATTGCATTGATTCACAAATCGAACAAATTGATAGAAGGCAAGCTGATTGACGTAAAAAGACAATATAAGACTAACAGTTTTGAGGTTGGTATTCTGTCTGACAACGTGGAAGGGCTAATGTTTGATATTACGCAGAAGTTCAAGGTAGGTCAGGCTAATTTCAAATCATTAAACGATGAGATAAAATTGGAGATTCAGCTTGGTGATAAAACTCCAAATGAATTGTTGCATGTCTTGACTCAACGTGGGCAAGTAACCCATTTTGTTGAAAAAATCCCTAGTGTAAATGATATTTTTATCCAAAAAGTAACGGGATAAATTAATTTTCTAATTGCCAAATTATACATATAAATGAGCATAATTTCATTAATCATAAAAAGAGAATTTATAGCCAAGGTTCGCAATAAGTCGTTTATAGTGATGACTTTTTTGAGTCCGTTGCTTTTTGTTGCCATTACTGGTTTTATAGCCTACTTGAGTTCCATGAAGCCAGACGTCAAGCTTATTGCGATTCACGATGAGTCGGGTTTGTTTGTCAATGAGTTTATGGCATTAAACAATAAAAACAGTGATTATAAATATTTGGATTATTCCAGAGTCGATCTTGAAGTCTTGAAAGACAGCATTACAAGAGAAAATTATGAAGCGCTGTTGTATGTGCCAAAGACTTCCAACAATAAGGAATTGGAGACTAAAATTCAGCTGGTTTCCAATGATAGTCCAAGCATTGGCTTTATTGAGAGAACGCAGGGAATCATTGCTGACAAATTGACCAAGAATAATTTGGAATTGGCACATCTGGATACTTTGACCATAAAAAAAGCCAAGGCAGAAGTGATCTTGAATTTATCAAAAGCATCAGGAGAGGAAAGCCTTAGAGGGCTAAATGAAATAAAAATTGGAATTGGAGGCGCTTTTGGTTACCTGATCATGATGTTTATTATTATTTATGGCAATATGGTAATGCGAAGCGTGATTGAAGAGAAAACCAATCGTATTGTTGAGATTATTATTTCGTCGGTTAAGCCATTTCAGCTGATGATGGGGAAAATAATAGGAACTTCATTGGCAGGTTTGCTGCAGTTTTTAATTTGGACAGTAATTGGCTTGTCGCTGATGTTTGCAGCTTCAGCATTTTTTGGGGTCAATATCACTCCGTCTGCAAGAGTTTCTCCAGAAATGATAAATGCCGCACAACAGGAATTTTCGGGTACGGCTCAAATGTATCTCAAGGAAATTTGGAATCTTCCAATTGCCAGTATCTTGATTAGTTTTGTGGTGTATTTTATTGGAGGCTATTTTTTATACAGCTCTTTTTATGCAGCAATTGGTGCCGCAGTTGACAATCAAACGGATTCTCAACAATTCCTTTTGCCAATCATTATGCCTTTGATGTTGAGTGTTTATATTGGTTTTTTTACGGTAATCAATAATCCTCACGGAACTGTTGCGGTAGTCTTTTCCATGATTCCTTTGACATCTCCTATTGTAATGTTGATGCGCATTCCTTTTGGCGTGCCATGGTGGCAAATTGCAATTTCCGTATCTTTGTTATTTGGTACATTTTTTGGAGTAGTTTGGTTTGCAGCCAAAATTTACCGTGTCGGAATTTTGATGTATGGCAAAAAACCAAGTTGGGGCGAATTGTATAAATGGCTTAAATATTAAGAAGGAGTTGCTAGGTTTCTAAGATTCTATGATATTTAGTTTTTAAAATAATTGTAAAAAACGTAGTAACTTAGAATCTTGGAAACTCAGAATCTTAGAAACTTAAAAAAAAATATGAGTAAAATACTAATTATTGAAGACGAAGAAGCGATTAGGAGGGTATTGGTTAGAATACTTTGTGAAGAAAATGAGTCTTATGAAGTGGATGCCGCCGAAGATGGTGTAATAGGATTTGAAAAAATAAAGGAGAAAGATTATGATCTCGTTTTGTGCGACATAAAAATGCCAAAAATGGATGGCATAGAGTTGCTCGAAGCCGTAAAAAAGATTGATACCGAAATTCCTATCGTAATGATTTCCGGTCATGGAGATATGGAAACGGCGATTACTGCGATGCGTCTAGGAGCATTTGATTATATATCAAAACCGCCTGATTTAAACCGCTTGTTAAATACGGTTCGAAATGCATTAGACAGAAAAAAACTGGTTGTCGAAAATAAGATTTTAAAAAAGAAAGTCAGTAAAAAATATGAAATAATAGGAGACTGCGAACCTATCAATCTTGTGAAAATAATGATTGATAAAGTAGCTCCAACCGATGCACGAGTTTTGATTACCGGACCAAATGGAACCGGAAAAGAATTGGTGGCACATCAATTGCATGACAAGAGCGATCGTTCTGCAGCCCCAATGGTCGAAGTGAATTGCGCAGCGATACCTAGCGAATTGATAGAAAGCGAATTGTTTGGGCATGTAAAAGGCGCTTTTACATCGGCAGTGAAAGACCGTGCCGGAAAATTTGAAGCAGCAAATAAGGGGACTATTTTTCTGGACGAAATTGGCGATATGAGCTTATCCGCACAAGCCAAGGTTTTAAGGGCTTTACAGGAAGGAATCATTACGCGGGTAGGTGCGGATAACGATATAAAAATTGATGTTCGAGTGATTGCCGCTACCAATAAAGATTTGAAAGTTGAAATAGCAGAAGGTCGATTTAGAGAGGATTTATACCATCGTTTGGCAGTTATTCTTATTAAGGTGCCTTCCTTGAACGATAGGAGAAATGATATTCCGGCATTGATTGAGCATTTTACTGCCAAGATTGCAAATGAGAACGGGAATGCCATCAAGCATTTTTCGAAAGAAGCAATTAGTCTGTTGCAAGAGTATGATTGGACAGGAAATATCAGGGAGTTGCGCAATGTAGTGGAACGCTTGATTATTCTTGGCGGAAGCGAAATTTCCGAGAATGATGTTAAGATTTTTGCAAGTAAATAAATGACCCATTGACCATAAGTCAATAAATAAAATCAGCAAGTTGCTGCGAAAAATATTTAAACTATTGCCTTTTTTGGCTTAGCCTAATATAAAAAAAATGAAATTAAAAAAAATAAATCCAGTACTGCAGGAAGCTTTAATAGACTTCGGATTGACAGAAGCCAATGCATTGCAAAAAGAGACTTTTTCAACCATAAAAAGTGGAGCCGATGCCATTATTGCTTCTCCAAATGGATCAGGAAAAACAACAGCAATAGTTATCAACGTGATTCAACAATTGGTTTGTGAAGGAGAAGAATCGCCACGTGCCTTAATTTTTGTAGAAAATAAAACAAAAGTTCTTGAAATGGAGGAGCTTTTTGAAAAGTTTGGAAAATTTACCAATTTGAGAGTTTACGGTGTTCACGAAAAAGGAGACATGGATTATGATAAAAATTATATTTCTGCCGGTATTGATGTTCTTATTGGGACTCCTGTTAAATTGAGTGACATGTTCTCTACTGCGGGTTATAATGTGAACCGATTGAAAATGTTTATTGTTGATGATGCCGATTGGATCTTGAAATCGCGCCATGAAACAAAAATCATGCGAATCTCAAATAGTATTAAAACACAACGAATTGTATTTACGGATCATTTAACAGAACGTATTGAAATATTAGCTGACAAAATGTTAGTTGAACCGTTTGTATTTGATTTTGATGAAGAATACGAGGACGAAGATGAAGAATATGAAGATGATGAGGATTTTGATGAAGAAAAATCAGTTACTCATGCTGTAGAAGATTTTAATGAAGAAGAAGAGGAAATTGATGATGAGGAGGAATAATACAATCTCCATATTATAATTTCTTGGAATTTTCAAATACAAGAATTCCTTATGTATTGAAGAAGTTCAAGATTGAACTAATCTTTTTATAGTTAAATGTAAAGGCGGATGGTCAAGGTCATTTACAGATGAATCAGAATTTAGATTATAGGGAAGAACTTAAAATTTTATTGCAAAAATAGATTAGGACAATTAATAATTTAAAAAAATAAACATCATGGGATTAATGAAAGTATTTTCGGGAAGTGAAATTTTGGCTTTGGCACTGCAAAAAAAAATTGAGGAAGCAGGAGTTGAAACATTAATCAAGAATAATATTCAATCGGCTAGAATGTCTGGTTTTCCAAATTCGGACTCCGCAGTTGAAGTGTTTATTCAGGAAACTGATTTTGCAAAAGCAAATCCGGTTATTGAAGAATTTAGGTTAAACATTTAATTCAATTATTTGAAACTAATTTTTTATAACCTTGAAACTGTTTTTAGTGTCAAGGTTTTTTTATAATGATACTATAATGAAAGAAACAAAATACAAAATGATTGTTTTGGATATGGATGATACGTTGTTGACTGACAATCATATCATATCCGAAGAGAATAAAGAAGTTATTTTAAAAGCGCAAGAGTTGGGGATTTATGTGGTTTTAGCTTCTGGGAGACCAACTTCGGCGATGACAGCTTATGCCAAGGAATTGAAAATGGATTACTATAATTCTTTTATGATTTCTTTTAATGGTTCGACGATTGTTGATTTAAAGGAAGATAAAATACTTTTTGAGCATGCTTTGACCAAAGAGCAAATACATTCTCTTTACGATTTCAGTCAACAAAATAATACCCATATTATTACTTATTTGGGCGAACAAATTATTAGTGAAAGACACTCGGAATATATTAATATTGAAAGCAGTATTACGGGTTTGGATCTTGTAATTGTTCCAAGTTTTAAAGATGCAGTAACGACTTCGGCAGTAAAATGTCTATTGCTGGAAGAGCCAAGTTATCTTAAAGGTGTAGAGCCAGTCTTGAAACAAGCTATGCCAGATTTGAGCGTGTGTATGTCCAAACCCTTTTTTCTGGAAGCTGCACCAAATGGAATTGATAAAGGGGCAGCCATTCGAATTTTGGCTGAAAAACTCAATATTCATCAAAGCGAAATTATTGCCGTAGGAAATGCAGGAAATGATTTGACCATGATACAATATGCAGGATTAGGCGTTTGGGTTGATAATGTTGATCCTGAATTAAGAGAATTTGGAGATGTAATTGTAGCATCAAATAATGATCATGGCGTTGCAGAAGTGTTCAATAAATATATTTTGAATTAATGAAAATTCAAATTTAATTTACAACATAAAAAAGACCGTTTCATTTGTAGAAAATGAAACGGTTTTTTTATGTTTTTTTGTTGCTGTAGAGACGGACCGTAGAGACGGACTGCAGTCCGTCTCTACCGGATAGGACTGTGTTTTTTGTTATTTTTTTGCAACCGAAATAAAATAATTATTTCCGTCGCCCATTGTTAATTTTACCCTTTCGTCACAAACATCTATGACAAATTTGTCATTGTTATAACAAGTGCAAGTTGTTTTTTTGTCTTTGGACATTTCATTGTCACATTTACCTGTTTTATAGCCAGCTAATTGCGGTGTGTAAAAAGAAACCAAATCAGTAGATGCGGTAACCAATGAAATAATGGACGCCGAATTGTCGTTAGCGATTCTGTAAACGATTCTGTCAGTATAGTTGATGTTTTCAACAGAAACTTTTCTAATGTAAGTGTAAGAAGTCGAAGCGGTTTCTACTGATTTCTCTTCAAATTTAAAACCCAACGCTCTAACATCAATGTTGAATTTTTCCTGAGAGTTGTAGCTTGCCCAACCAGTCAGGGTACTGATTGTTGGAAACGGATTTTTAGTGGCTATCACTGGAGCATTTTGTGCTTGTGAAAATAGCGCAATAAATAGTAGGGAGATTGTGAGGCAGAATGATTTCATTTTTTGTTAGTATTGTTTGTTTAATATTGACCTACTCTTTATGGTTTTCGGTAATCCCATTCATTATTGTAAAATTTATTTTTGATTCCAAAACGTTCAAGTATGGAATGTAATTACAGTCATCATTATCATAAACAGATAAAGTTATATAATATTACTTTTATTCTGAATTTTCTTAAAAAAAATAATTAGATTTTGTACTTTTTTGCATGACGGTAACTACAACTTTATTTAGTATGACTTAAAGTTTGTGCCGCAGCTTGTTTTTGGAGCCGTGAAATTAATATTTATATGAATACAAACAAAACCTTCGGGAGAAAATAATAATTTTTTAAACCGGCTGAGGCTATTGACTACAAGGCTTAGTTAATGTTATTTGGTTCTTTTTCAGCAGAATTTATCTTGTTTTTATTTTGAAAAAAATCAAGTAAACGATAAAAAAATCCGAAATCAATTGTCAGTTTTGATTTCGGATGGAAATTATATCTTTATGAAATTTCTTTTTTAAATTGTTGAAACTCTTCGAAAGTATATTCGGGACACGGGCCAACTTTTGAGGTAATAAAAGCACCAAGAGCGATAGCTTGTTCCATAATGTCTTTTACGGTAGCTCCTTCTACAAATCTTTTGGACAAAAATCCCGCAAGAAAGGAATCGCCACTGCCTACAGTATCAGCGACTATGACATTTCGGGCTGGGTATAAATGAAAGTCTCCATCGTTAACATAGAGAGCACCCTTGCTTCCTTTTGAAATAATAATTTCCCTAATTTTAAAAATGTCCTGTATTTGTTTTACGGCATCTTCTTCCGTAGTATGAGACTTGCCCAAGAAATCCAAAACTAAAAGCATTTCGGCTTTATTAAATTTGGCGATATCTGATTTATGTAATAGCTCTTTTAAAAGACTGAAATCATAATGTGGTTTTCTTAGATTGATATCGAAAACATTAAAAGTGCTTTCTTCAAGCAATTCAAATAATGAGTTTCTGGAATCTTTGTTTCTTGAGGCCAGCGAACCAAAAACAAGGGCATTTGTTTCACTTACCAGTTGCCTGTCAATGGATCTGGCTTCAATATAATCCCATGCAACATTGGTTACAATATCATAATGCGCCTCATGGTTTTCGTCAAAAGTGGCAACAACGGTGCTAGTGGGATAGGTATCGCTCGTCTGAATGTTTTTTGTTGAAATACCCCAATTTTTGATTTTGGATATGATTTCCTCTCCAAGCGCGTCATTCCCAACAGCACTGATAGTTCGAGAATCTATTCCCATTTTAAATAGGTGATACGCTACATTGAAGGAAGCACCTCCTGCTTTTTTTTCCTGTCCTGGCAGAAGATCCCATAACAGTTCCCCGAAACAGGCAATTTTAATTGTATTTGAATTCATCATTTTTAGTTTTTATTAGTGTCTTTCAACATGAAATGATTTCTTAAGAAGTATAGTCTTAACAAATTATTTAGTTGATGAAGGATGATGTGAATATAAATAATTATCGGCTTTATAGTGTAAATTTTTGTTTGTAAATTTGCACACTTAAATTTTTTGACAACGATTTCATTAATTTAAGGTAATTATGGAAAATAGAAAAAAAGTTGCTTTTTATACCTTAGGTTGTAAATTAAATTTTTCAGAAACATCAACTATCGCCCGAAATTTGGAGGATGAAGGTTTTGACCGAGTTGATTTTGAGGAAGTAGCCGATATGTATGTTATTAATACCTGTTCGGTTACGGAGAATGCCGACAAGCAATTCAAGCAAGTGGTGCGCAAGGCAATGAAATTGAATGACAAGGCTTTTGTGGCTGCAGTTGGGTGCTACGCCCAGTTAAAACCTGAAGAATTAGCGAATGTAGATGGAGTCGATCTAGTCCTTGGAGCTACCGAAAAGTTCAAATTAGCAGATTATATCAATGATTTATCGAAGAATGATTTTGGTGAGGTACACTCTTGTGAGATAGCCGAAGCCGATTTTTATGTTGGAAGCTATTCGATAGGGGATAGAACTAGAGCGTTTTTGAAAGTACAGGATGGCTGCGATTATAAATGTACTTATTGTACAATTCCCTTGGCTCGCGGAATTTCTCGAAGTGATGAATTGGAAAATGTATTGAAAAACGCTTATGAGATTTCAAAACAAGATATCAAGGAAATTGTTCTAACCGGTGTCAATATCGGTGATTACGGAAAAGGGGAGTTTGGAAATAAAAAACACGAACATACTTTTCTGGAATTAGTGCAAGCCTTGGACAAAGTGGAAGGAATTGAAAGACTTAGAATTTCTTCGATTGAACCGAATTTATTGAAAAATGAAACAATAGAATTTGTTTCAAAAAGCAGAACGTTTGTACCACATTTTCATATTCCGCTGCAATCGGGAAGTAATGATATTTTGAAATTGATGAAACGCCGTTATCTGCGTGAAGTATATACCGAAAGAGTGAATAAAATTCGTGAAGTCATGCCGCATGCCTGCATAGGTGTGGATGTGATTGTTGGTTTTCCGGGAGAAACAGACGAACATTTCCTTGAAACTTATCATTTCCTCAATGAAATGGATATTTCTTACTTGCATGTTTTTACTTATTCTGAAAGAGATAATACCGAAGCAGTTGCAATGGAAGGTGTTGTTCCTGCAAATGTACGCGCGAAACGAAGCAAGATGTTGCGTGGCTTATCTGTTAAAAAACGTCGTGCTTTTTATGAAGGCCAGTTGGGAACTAACAGAACCGTACTTTTTGAAAGTGAAAATAAAGAAGGATACATTCACGGCTTTACAGAAAATTATGTAAAAGTAAAAACGCCTTGGAATCCAGAATTGGTAAATACGCTGCACGAAATCAATCTGACAAAAATCGATGAAGACGGAAGTGTTCGTATGGAATTTTTGAATGTTGAGGTTTAAAAAAGCAAGCTATTATTATAACACGAATTTCACGAATTTGCACGAATTATTAAATTCGAGTGAATTTGTGATTTTTTTTTAAGCTTTCGAATTCGTGGCAATTCGTGAAATTCGTGTTTTAAAAAAAGAATCTGCATTAAGGATTCGTTGACCAAATACTGCTGTTTTTGATAAAAACGCGTCGGTTTAATTTTAACTGAGCAATAATTAATTCAGCCACATCTTCAGATTGCATTACTTTTTCAGGATTGCCATCTGTAAGGTTCAGTTCTTTTGCCAAATCGGTAGCAACAGTGCTTGGTGTCAAAGCGGTAACACGAATATTGTGTTTGCGTACTTCCTGCATTAAAGAATCGGTTAGTCCCAAAACAGCAAATTTAGAAGCGCTGTAAGCACTCGTTAATGCATTTCCGTTTAATCCAGCTGTTGAAGAAATATTGATGATATCACCAGTTTTTCTCTCAATCATATTAGGAAGAATGGCACGGGTTACATAATACGTTCCCATTAAATTTACCTGAATAATGCGTTCCCAATCATTTGGTTCCAATTCCAAAAAATTGCCAAAAGCGGCAATTCCTGCATTATTAATCAAAATATCAATTGTTTTAAATTCGGATAAAGCTTTTTCTACAGCAGCATTTACAGAATTGATATCAGCAACATCAGCAGTTATGGCTATAGCTTTTACTCTTAATGAGCGTGCTTTTGCCGCTACATTTTCGATTTCATCTTGTGTTCTTGCCAATAAAATTACATTAACTCCTTCTTTGGCCAATGCCAATGCAATCGCTTTTCCAATTCCTTTTCCAGCACCTGTAATCAGTGCATTTTTATCTTTTAAGTCGTTCATTTTTGATTTCTTTTCGTTTAGAATCAAAGTTAACGTTTTTGTTTAGGCTAGAAGTTTTAGTTAGCGTGAAAAAAATATTTTTTTTCCTGCAAGGTCTTTTTTGACCTTGTAGGTATAATTCTAAAACTAAAACCTACAAGGTCAAAAAAGACCTTGCAGGAGAAGAGCAACTCAGAGCAAAACTATTTCACCGATTCTACCAGTCGGATAAATTCCGCTTTGTAGCCATCTTCATCATTAGATAAACCTCCCTTTGCTAATTTTTTAATGTCTTCAGTAGATTTATTGGGAACCAGATTAGAATCTCTCAATTTCAATCCGAACCAAGCCACTGCCGCACTGAATTTGAAATCATCAGATGAATTTCTTAAAGGAACTGATTTGTTTTCAATCGCTTTTACAATCTCAATACTTTTGTTTCCATCTGGCTTTTTGTAGCGGAATTTTATTGTTGCGAGTTCATCAGGATAATCGCTTTCATTTGAAGTTGTTTTGGTATATTTCAAATCAGGCTGGCTGTTAAGGTAATCACTTTTTACTCCTGTAGGTATCACTTCATACAAGGCGGTAACCGTATGTCCACTTCCTAATTCGCCTGCATCAATGGCATCATTGGTAAAATCTTCGGGACGTAGTTTTCTGTTTTCGTAACCAATCAATCGATAGGCCTGAACGTGTCTTGGATTGAATTCGATTTGGATTTTCACGTCTTTGGCGATAGCAAACATGGTACCTTTGAATTCTTCCCCCAAGAAACGATTCGCTTCCTGAATATTGTCGATATAGGCATAATTTCCGTTGCCTTTGTCGGACAAGGTTTCCATTTTGCTGTCTTTGTAATTACCCATTCCATAACCCAAACAAGTCAGGAATACGCCAGATTTTCTTTTCTGTTCAATTAAGGTTTGCATATCGCTGTCGGACGAAGCGCCTACATTAAAATCGCCATCAGTAGCTAGAATTACTCGATTGTTTCCTCCTTTAATGAAATTTTCTTCGGCTAATTTATAGGCTAATTCTATTCCGGCACCACCAGCAGTACTTCCTCCAGCGTTTAGTTTTTCCAGAGCCTTGATAATAGTTTGTTTTTCATCACCAGCTGTTGGTGGCAAAACCATTCCTGCTGCTCCTGCATACACTACAATGGCAACTTTGTCTTTTTTTCGTAATTCGTTTACCAAAATTTTCATTGACTGTTTTAACAACGGTAATTTGTTGGTTTCACTCATAGAACCCGAAACATCAATTAGGAAGACAAAATTGGAAGCAGGTAAATTATCTGTTGGAATATTTTTTCCCTGTAAACCAATTTTTAGTAAACGGTGATTCGAATTCCATGGACAATCACTGTATTCCGTATTTATCGAAAGCGGGTGTTGGTCTTGTGGCTGCGGATAGTTATATTTAAAGAAATTCATCATTTCTTCAACTCTTACAGCATTTTTCGGAACAGTTTGACCGTTGTTTATAAATCGTCTTACATTGGTATACGAAGCATTGTCAACATCAATGGAGAAAGTAGAAAGCGGTGCCGCTTTTGGACTTTCAAATTGATTTTCAAGAAAAGAATTATACTCTTCCAGATTGTCCTTGAAATCCAATTTATCATGATCCGCTTTTGTTTCGTCTAATTTTGTTTCTATTTCTTCAATCTTTTCCTCTTCTTCTGTAGTCGGATATTTTGAAGTTAATAGAATGATTCCATTTTTAGCTTTATTTCCGAAGGCTTTTTTTGCGTCAGCGGTTTTTACAACTTCTATTGTTTCAAATTCCTTAAAATCGATAGTATTTAATTTTCTTTTCGAAATTTTATAACCATTTAGAAAAAGTAAAGGTTTGTCGTTTGTATTAAATTCTTTGCTGCTTTTTTGAATGATTTCATCTATAAAACTTAAAGCATTTTTATTTTTTGGTTCTTTTTTTGAATTTGAATTGGTTTTATCCTTATTTTTTTGCTTTGCTAAACGAACTGATTTTTTTGTAATTGTTACAACAGAACCAGTTAGGCTTGATTTTTTTTGCGTTCCATAACCAACCACAACCACTTCATTTAAGGCCATTGAACTAGGAACTAGTTTTATATTTATTTTATCTGATTTTTCAATTGTTGCATAACTATTTTCATATCCAACGTAGCTAAAAATAAGTTGGCTTCCTTTTTCGGCTTGAATACTGAATTTTCCGTCGAAGTCAGAACTAATATAATTTTTTGTTCCATTAACTTTGACATTTACTCCAGGGATAGGTATGTTTTTTTCGTCAGTAATTATTCCTGTAATCGTTCTTTTTGCTGCATCGTAAGAAGTTCTAACTTTGGCAGTAATATTCTTTTCTTGTAGTACAAAAGCTTTAGCTTCTCCCGAATTCTCAGTAGATGTAACTTGAATTCCTGAAATTTTCCCTTTTAAAGCATCGTCTATGGTTACTGCTTGCGTTTTTAGTAAATCCTCTGTAGAAATTACAACACCAACACAGGAACCCGTTAAATCTGATCTTTTAACAGTTTCTTTTTCTTTTGAGCTTCCTATTTGTTCAGGAATACTTGTTTCATAAGCTACAGCAACTGGTTTTTTAATTTGATTTTTTAGAATAACAATTGCATCAGGTTTAATGTTTTCAGATGGTTTTTGAGTAGTATTCGTGTCTTTTTTCTCTTGAATAACTACCTCGTTTTCTTCCGTAGCTTTTGGAATGCTAATTTTTGAATCTGTTTTAAGAAACTGATAACCCAATGAAAAAAACAATAGAAGTGATGCGGCAATTGCCAGCTTTTTCCAAAGAACAATAGCTTTTTTATCTTCTTTTTTGTCTAGTTTATCTTCTACACGCATCCATACTTTATCGAATGCCGGAAAGTCTTTTTCTTCTGCTTTTTGGGAAGCATTCTTTATTTTATTGAATATTTTATCTTGATTGTCCATGACTATTTCGCTTTTTGGTAATACAAATTGTTTACTAACTCCTTTAATTTGGTTTTTGAAGCATTCAATTGTGATTTCGAAGTGCCTTCGGAGATGTTAAGCATGGCTGCAATCTCTTTATGACTGTAGCCTTCGATAACAAAAAGATTAAAAATGGTTTTACAACCGTCAGGAATATGATTTAGCAAATTCAGTAAATCTTCTTCTTCAAGTTCAGTTACTTCGTCTGTAAATGGCTGTGAAATGGTTTTAACATCATCGAGATACAAGTTGAAATTGGTTCTTTTCTTGATGGTTGCCAAACAATGATTTACCGTGATTTTTCGAGCCCAAGCTTCAAAAGCGCCAAATTCCTTGAGTTGGTCAAGTTTTGTGAAAATAGTATAGAAGGCATCGGCCAAGGCTTCTTCTATTTCTTCTTCCTTCTTTAAGTAACGTTTGCAAGTACGATACAGTTTTGGTGCCATAAGCTCATACACTCGACGCTGGGCATCACGATGCATTTTTTTGCAGTCAGAAATTAAGTTTTCGTTTATCACAATTGTTATCTTTCTACTAAAGAGGATGAAAAAGAGAAAAAGGTTGGGAAGCGGTTAAAATATTTTTAAAAGTTTTTTATTTACGTTTTGGAATGGTTAATTTGTAGATATTGGTTTCCAAGATTTCGCTGTCTTTATCTTCGCAAAGCAAAAACTCAATAGCATTGGCAGAGTTTTGATAGACGGTTATTCCTTCAAATTTATGAGTGTCACTGATTTTTTTTGTAAAATCAATTTTCATTGTCGTGGTGTCAATACAGCCAATGAAGCTTCCAAGAATTTGACCATCATCATATGTAGATTTAGTATTTTCGGCAGTTGCCAGAAAATAAATTTTATCACCTAATGCAACAGCATCGGTAAAACTGCTTCGGACTCCTTTTATTTTGGGTAATTTATAGTTGTTGGAAAGAATATTAAACTCGTTGGTCAAGTTTTTACCCTTGACGGTGAACAGTACATTTTTGGACGATTCACCATTGCCTCGATTGAATAGATACCATTCTTCACCTGTGTAAATGGCACCTTCAATATTAAAATCTTGGGGCTTTATTTCGGCAAAGCTTTGCATTACTCCGTATAAATCGGCAACATCGTTAGTTCTTATTTCTTTTGCGACCGTATTAATTTCTATCATTTTGTTTCTTTTTTGAGTAGAACCTGAACCAAAAACATAGATTGTGTCTCCAAACTGAGTGATAGCCTCAAAATCAGGTTTCTCACTTTTTATAACATTGTTAGTTGCATTTTCTATTATGGCATGCTGTTGCAGGGTTTGTGAGGGAATTGCGTATTCGTAAAGAAATTCGCTATTGTCACCAATAATAAATAAACTATTGTCTTTGTAAATAAGTCCTGAGGCTGATCCAATTCCGATGATGTGAAAAAGGATTTCGAGTGTGAATTTTTCCATATTTTTTTAAGTGTTTAAACGTTTTACAGTCTTAGTTTACTTTGTTATTTGGCTGTCGCTTGTGCAATGTCATTAAGTTAGGCTTATTTTTTCTCGCAAAGACGCAAAGACGCAAAGAAATTCGATCTTAATTTTTGACTTCGCGTCTTTGTGAGATTTATTTTTTGATAAATTTCAGCAAGAAATCCATAATTTAATTACATTGATCGCTCGTGTGTAGTGAGAAGTGGAATTTGCTGTCCGAAAATACTATATTTACTTGAATAAATGCCTAGAAATATAATTGAAGATTATGTTAGCGGTATACAAAGCAAAAGCCATCTCTGCTGAAAGAGATGGCTTTTGTTTTTAATAGTTATGGTTTCTTACTCTTTTATGAATTTGGAGCTTTTGTTGCCATTTGTAGTTAAAATATATATTCCTTTTTTCAAAGATGATAAATCAACCGATTGAATATCTTCTGTTTTATTTTCGGTAATTACTGTTTTTCCTGCCAAGTCGCTAATGTTAACTGATTTTACTTCAGAGTTAGGAGCAAATGATAAAGTGTTTATAACTGGATTTGGATAGAAAATAACCGTACTATTTGAAGTCTCAAATTTTGAAACTCCTAATACAGGATTAGCTCCAATTAAGCTAATATCATCAATGTAAAAAGTGTCGGTACTTTTTCCTAAATCCAAGTTTAATCTAGTTGATTCATTTTTGGCTTGAAAAGAATAGCTAATTTTTTGCCAAGTGGTCGTGGTTGGTGTATTTGGTCCATAATCGGCAGGGGTAGCGGTAGTAGAAAAACGAACTGTACTACCACCAGTCACAGCCTTAATCCACATGCTAGCGGTGTACGTTCTTCCTACTACCAATGTCATTACGTCTGTAACAAATTGTACGTTATATTCGGCAGAACCGGTAGAAACAGCTTTTAAGCCTCTAACTCCGCCATGTATTTGTGTAGCTTCAGCGGTTAAATTTGCGGCACCATTGTATTTATTCCAGTTTGTAAAAGTATCTCCCGTACCTGCTTCCAAGTTTCCATTAAGAATAAAATCTTTTGATGGGGTAGTAGATAAATCTAACATTTCGGCGTCATCTATGTAAAATGTATCAGTACCTTTTCCTAAATCCAATGATATTTTTGTCGCTGTTGCTGTTGCCGTAAAGCTATAGATGTATTTTTGCCAAGTAGTTGTTACCGTATAACCTGGTGCATAAACCGCTGTTCCTCCAACAGTTGAAAACCGAACTGTATTACCACCAGCAGCACCTTTTATCCAAATACTTATTTCGTAAGTTACACCAACTGTTGTAGCAACATTGTCACTTTGCAATTGTACATTGTACTCATTTGCGCCAGTTGAAATAGCTTTTACACCTCTCACGCCACCATGAATGTTTACAGATTCGGCAGTTATATTTGCGCCTCCATTTGTTTTGGCCCAGTTTGTAAAAGTATCCCCTGTTCCATCTTCAAATCCATTGTTCAACAAAAGATTTTGAGCATTCATGCTTAATGCTGTACCCATAAGTACAATCAATAATGATAAGTAATTTTTTTTCATAAAGTGGTTTTTTAGTTATTATTGGTTAAAGTTAATTGCAACCGATTGTTTTTACACAACCGATTGTTATTCAAAAATATAAAAATATTTAATAGGTATATAAAAAAGTAAATGTTTTTTTGAAAAATATTATTTTTAAAAGTTAATTAATTATGATAATTTTATTTTATAAAAAAGAGGCTGTCCAAAAAGTAAGGACAGCCTTTTTTGTTTGCTGTTTTTAATCTAAAATAGTATTTTAGAGTTGTACAAAAAACATGCAATGGCTAAAGTAATATTTAAATCTCAATCGATCAAT
>Ga0308157_10002578_pt1 | contig 29048 bp, 29 predicted proteins | sample PhyBR1_FD_201035 | JGI IMG/M metagenome (GOLD analysis project Ga0308157, IMG submission 201035) | Phyllosphere microbial communities from UC Gill Tract Community Farm, Albany, California, United States - DLSLB.R1 | ecosystem: Host-associated > Plants > Phyllosphere > Unclassified | place: USA...
ATAGTGAAGAATACATGCACCAAGCTCAAAAAGCTGGAAAATCTATTCTTTGCGAAGGTGCTCAAGGATCTTTATTAGATGTTGATTTCGGAACTTATCCTTTCGTAACTTCATCAAATACTACTGCAGCTGGAGCTTGTACTGGTTTAGGAATTGCTCCTAACAAAATCAAAGAAGTATACGGAATTTTTAAAGCTTATGTGACTCGTGTAGGTAGCGGACCTTTCCCAACTGAACTTTTTGACGAAGTTGGTGCTACGATGGCAAAAGTTGGTAACGAATTTGGTTCTGTAACAGGAAGACAAAGACGTTGCGGATGGTTAGACCTTGTTGCTTTAAAATATGCCGTTCAAGTTAACGGAGTTACTCAGTTAATGATGATGAAAGGTGATGTACTTTCTGGTTTCGAAACTTTAAAAGTTTGTACGGAATACAACTACAAAGGACAAAACATTTCTCACTTTCCTTACAACATTGAGCCAGAAAACGTTACTCCGGTTTACAAAGAGTTTAAAGGATGGAAACAAGATTTAACTGGATTGACAACTTATGATCAATTGCCAATTGAGCTAAAAGAATATATTGAGTTTATTGAGAAAGAAATCGAAGTGCCAATCAAAATTGTATCGGTTGGTCCAGATAGAAAGCAAACAATAACAAAATAATACATTTAAACGCTCTGATAATCAGGGCGTTTTTTTTATGAAATAATTTTCCAAATGAGAAAGAATCCAGAAATCGAAATAACAGACACCAAATTATTATCAGATAATTGGTATATATTGAACAAAGTAACTTTTAACTACAAAAAGGAAAACGAAAAAATAGAATCACATATTCGTGAAGTTTATGATCGCGGAAATGGCGCTGGGATATTATTATACAATACCGCAAAAAAAACAGTCATCTTAACGAGACAATTTCGTCTTCCGACTTATCTTAACGGAAATAAAACCGGAATGATGATTGAGGTTTGCGCAGGACTTTTAGACAAAGACAATGCTGAACAAGCTATTATTCGCGAAACAGAAGAAGAAACTGGCTATCGTTTAAGCAAAGTCCAAAAAGTAATCGAAACGTATATGTCTCCGGGTTCTGTAACCGAAATTTTATATCTTTTTGTGGGCGAATACAACGAAAACATGAAAGTAAGCGAAGGCGGCGGATTGGATGCCGAACAGGAAAACATAGAAGTTTTAGAATTTACTTTTGATGAAGCTTATGCCATGATCGAATCTGGGGAAATTTCAGATGCTAAAACTATTATGTTATTGCAGCATGCTAAAATAAAAGGTTTGATATAAAAGTTTTTTGAGTATTTTAGAATCCTATTTAATTTAAACCAATATCAAATTATTTATGGGATTATTTGACTTTATTAAGAAAAAAGAAACTCCGCAGAAAAACGAAACTTCTCAGAAAAACGAAACTCCTCAAAAAGATGAAAAAGGGGTATTACTTGCAATGCCTTTGTTTAATAATAACGAAAGTTACAGTATAGACCGCGTAATCGATAACCTGAAAAATTTCTGGGGATTATCTATTGTCAATTTTTCAGGAAATGATACTTCGGCTGTTTTTAAATTGGATAATGAATTAGTAGCTATAGCTTACGTGCCGGCACAAATTCCTGGCGAAGAACTTTCAACAACCATTCAATATGCATACAATTGGCATACTGCAGGAGAAGATTTAAAAAACTACACGGGACATGCAATCGTTTCTGTTATGTCTTCACAGGGAAGTCAAGTAGAACGATATACCCTTTTAAGCAAATTATTATGCTCTATTCTTGCCACTTCAAATTCAATAGGCATTTATCAAGCAAAACAAACCCTTTTGATACCTAGAGATCAATATTTGGAAAACATTCCTGATTTACAGCAAGGAAAATCTCCTGTCCAAGTATGGATTTATATTGGCATCAAAACCTCTGAGCAAGGAAACTACATATATACTTATGGATTGCCTGAATTTGAAAAACAAGAAATGGAAGTCTTACAATCGCCTTTGGAGCTGCCAGAACTCTTTAATTTCTTTACTAGCATTATTTCATATGTTATTAATAGTGATGTTACATTGAGAAACGGAGAAACTTTAGGATATACTGAAGACCAGAAAATAAAAATTACAGCCTCGAAAGGATTTTTTGTGGAAGGGCAAACTTTAAGATTAGAAGTATAATCTCTTCAATAACAGAATCTAAAAAACAATTTTGTTTTATACGAGTTCTTTTCTCCAATTTAAAATGAAAATCCCGAAACCTATTCCAAAAATTATGTAACCCTTTTCAGCTATCATAATCATAACTTTATATTCATAAAAATACGACCTATGAAAAAGTTATATTACACAGCAAACGCCCTACTTTTATTAATGTTAGTCTTATTAGGTTCTTGCAAAAAAACCGATACGATAACATTGACTGAAAACAAAAAAGAGAAAAAGAAAGTAATTGAATATAAAAAACCAGAAACCGTTTCTTACCAAGTTGAAAAAACAAAAGAATGGTTGAAACTTAATGAAGCTGATAGTTTAAAAATGGATATTGTTTATGCTTTAAACCGAACTGATAAAGCTAATTTCAAAAAACTGGATTCTGTTGTTATTCCAGCCGATTTTAGCGGGGATTTGGTTTATTATCTTCCGTTCCCAATTCATGTTTCAGCTTTAGAGGAAGTTTCAAAAATTATTCTTTTTTCTTATCCAACCCAAACTTTTGCGGCTTATGAAAATGGTGAATTAGTTAGAACAGGGCCAACAAATATGGGAAGAAAAAAAGATCCTACTCCAACAGGATTATTTTTCACGAATTGGAAAGCAGAAAAAACAACCAGTACTTTTAATGACGAATGGGATTTAAAATGGAATTTTAATATTGAAAACAAATTAGGAGTTGGCTTTCACGAATATGATTTGCCTGGATATCCTGCTTCTCATTCTTGTTTGAGATTATTAGAAAAAGATGCTAAATACCTTTACAAATTTGCTGACGAATGGATTCTGAAAGACAAGGAAAATGTAAAAGTAAAAGGTACGCCCGTAATCGTTTTTGGAAGTTATGATTTTGATGGACCAAAACCGTGGCTTCAATTGGCTTCAGACCCAGAAGTTTTAAATATCTCTCAAAGCGATATTGAAAATACCGTAAAACCATATTTAAAAGAAATCTTAGAAAATCAAAACCTAAGAGAAGCCGATCCCACAAAAACTTTATAAATATACTATAAATAAAAGAATCAGCTGAAATGATATACTATCATTTCAGCTTTTTTTGTTTGCTTTTAAACCTAAAATTTGGCTAAAGCCCTTCTCTTTGTCCTTTCTTAAACCTCCAACTTTAGCTGGAGGCAATTCATACTTTCAAGTCTTTAGCCTCTGCCTCTTTGCACCTTTGAACCTAAATAAAAAAACTCAGAACCTCAGCACCTTAGATCTTTAGCATCTCAAAAAAAAGTCATAAATAAGCGATCGTTCATTTATTATTTATATCTTTGCATCATAATTAGTTAAAATTATGAGAACTAGAGATACAAATAAAGAAGAAATTGTAAAGCAAAAAGCAATAGAAATGATCGTTGCACAAGGTATAGAAGGCTTTGGAATGAATCGTCTGGCTAAAGAATGCGGCGTTTCTGTAGCAACACTTTACATTTATTATTCGGATAAAGAAGATCTGATTCGCAAAATTGGAATTGAAATCGGTCAAAATTTCTTTGAAAAGATGTTTGATGGTTTCGCTACCAATATGTCTTTTAGAGAAGGATTACGAAATCAATGGGAAAATCGTATTTATTTCAATCTAAATTTTCCACTACAAACTACCTGTTTTGAACTTTTAAGGCATTCTACTCACGGCGATGCAATCCTACAAGAAGTAACAGGAAAGTACAAGCAAATGATGACTGAATTTATGGTTTTGGCAATTGAGCGAAAAGAGCTCATTTCTGTCCCTTATGAAGTATTTTGGAGTATTGCTTACGGCTCACTTTATTCTCTTTTAGAATTTCATAGAGATGGAAAATCAATGTCTGGAAAATCTTTCGTTCTTAATGACAAGATTAAAAATGAAGCTTTTAACCTTGTTCTAAAAGCATTAACTCCCTGATTAAAATTCAACAGCAATAGCAATTTCAATAACAATTTCAATAACAATAGCAATTTCAATAGCAATAGCAATATCAATAACAGATTCAAATACAATATAATTTCAATAAAATGGAAACTTCAATTATAGAAAATAAAAAAATTGCCATTATTGGTGGTGGGCCTGTTGGACTAACCACTGCAAGAATTTTACAAATTAATGGTGCCGATGTTACGGTTTATGAAAGAGACATTAATGCACAAGCGCGAACATCTGGAGGAACTTTGGACATTCATTCTGATTCTGGTCAATTTGCGATTCAGAAAGCGGGTTTAATGGAGGAATTTAAAAAATACGCACGACCAACTGGAGAGAAAATGGCTGATATGAACGGAAATATTACTTCTGACGAAATGCCTGATGAAACTAATGCTTTTTCACGCCCAGAAATTGACCGAAATGATCTTCGGAAAATTATGCTGGAGAATCTAACCGAAAATACAGTAGTTTGGGATAGCCAACTAATTAATATTGAAAAACTTGAAGACCAATATGTTTTAGAATTCAAAAATGGCACAACAGCAACTGCCGATTTTGTAATCGTTGCAAATGGCGGAAGATCGAACGCTAGAAAATTTGTGAGCGATCAAGAACCTCAGCTTTCTGGAACTTACATTATTCAAGGAGAAATTGTGAATCCTGATCAAGATTACCCGGAATTTAAACCAAAATACGGAAACGGAAATGTGATGGCAATGGGAGAACACAAAATGTTTTACACCCATACCATGCGCGACGGTTCTGTTCATTTTGGAGTTTCTTTTAAAGCCGGTGAAGATTGGGTTTCGAACCACGGAATCAATTTTGAAGATGATCAATCTGTTATTTCTTTTTTGAATGAAACTTTTGAAAACTGGGGAGAGGATTACAAAAAATTCTTTGCCGCTTCTACGGAGTTTTCTGGTTTGCCTTTAAGATTGTTTTCTTTGGAAGAATCTTGGAAAGAACATTCAAATCTTACACTTGTTGGCGACGCAGCACATTTAATGCCTCCATTTGCAGGCGAAGGTGTAAATATGGGCTTGTTTGATGCTTTCCATTTAACCCAAAATTTAACCAACGGAAAATTTAAAACAATTGATGAAGCAATCGCTGATTACGAGAAAAAAATGTTCGGTTATGCATTAGAAGCACAGCGTATGACAAAGAAAATGGAAGATTTACTTCATTCAGATATTGTGGCTGAAGATATTTTGAATAGTAGGTTTTAAAAAAAATGAGTTTTTTCAATATCTTTAAAAAATTAAAACTACAAATAAGATTATGGAGTCAAAACAATCACTTGATATTTTTGGAGAATTTTTAGTTAAAAATCTAAGAGATAAAGGAATTGAAAATGCTGAAACTCTTTTAAGCAATAAATCTAAATCACCATCAAACTTAAAAATACAAACTGAAATTGGTCAATTTAATGAACCACAAAAAGATTTAATCAAAGAAATCGTAATTAAAAGCATAGATGTAGCAATTCATGATTTTCTTTTTTCATTACAAGAATTGACTGATTTTGAAAACAATATTCAAATATCCGTAAATGGCAAAAATATTGTTGAACTTAGCGATGGTATTCATCGAGAATCTTATTCAGAAAATGGACGGAATGCTAAATTTAGTGAGTACGGAGCAAAAGAATAAAATGATAAGTTGTTTTAAATTCTTACTTTCGTTTTAGACAAGTGGAAAATCCACATTAAAAACAATTATGAAACAACTATTCTTTCTTCTTTTTATTTGCACAACGACTTTAAGCTATGGTCAATCTAATCAAATTTTAGATTTTAAAGCTGGGTATGCTCCGGAAACCAACTATCTTCAAACCACGATTAATTCATCTGATTATGAAGTTTTGTATTCCGGTAGCGAAACATTTTTAGAGACCTTAAAGAACAATAAAGTACAAAACCCTTCCAAAATAAAGACTGTCTTTAATTTAGAAACGGTTTCTAAAACTGGCAAAAGTGATAAAAGCGGTAATTTCCCAATAACAATCGAGTACCTGAAATCGGTTGATTTAGATGGAAAAACTATAATTCCAAACGGCACCCTCATTTATGGAAAAGCTTCCTTATCTACTATGCCAGAAATAGATTCTATTGTTTCAAAAGACATGGAAGAGGATTTTAAAAATACTGTTTTTCAAATGGTTAAAAACACTTTTTCACAATTGGCTCTTCCGCATAAAAAGCTAAAAATAGGCGAATCTTTTACTCAAGAAAGCCCATTAACATTACCTATCGCAGGCATAAATATTGAAATGCAAATTACTACTGTGTACAATTTAAAAAGCATAAATTCTAAAAATGCTTTCTTTGATATTACGCAGACTTACACAATGAAAATGTCTGACAACAGATTTGAAACCAACGGATCTGGGATTGGAAAAGGCAATTTGATTTATGATATATCCAATCATTTTATAAGTGAGAACAATTTGGAAATGGATTTTACTCTCGACTTAAAACACACTGATTTTGCCTTAGATTTAAAATCTAAAAGTGATTTCAAACAAACATCAACCATATCAAAAGGCAAATAAAAAAAGGCGTAAGAAAAAAATCTTACGCCTTTTTTTTATATCTAAACTTAAAATTATCTAGAATAATTTGGAGCTTCTTTTGTAATCGTCACATTATGTGGATGGCTTTCAGTGATTCCGCTAGAAGTGATTCTAACAAAACGTCCAGATTCTTGTAAAGTTGGAATATCTTTTGAACCACAGTATCCCATACCTGCACGAAGACCTCCAATAAACTGAAGCATGCTTTCGTTTAATTCTCCTTTGTAAGGAACACGTCCTACAATTCCTTCTGGAACTAATTTTTTAACGTCGTCTTCAACATCTTGGAAATAACGATCTTTAGATCCTGTTTGCATTGCTTCAACAGAACCCATTCCGCGGTAAGATTTGAATTTTCTTCCTTCAAAAATGATAGTTTCTCCTGGAGATTCTTTTGTTCCTGCAAGTAATGAACCCAACATTACACAGTCGGCACCCGCAGCGATTGCTTTAGGAATATCTCCTGTATAACGAATTCCACCATCAGCAATAACTGGAACTCCAGTTCCTTTAATTGCCGCAGCTACTTCTAAAACTGCTGAGAATTGAGGAAAACCAACACCTGCAACGATACGAGTTGTACAGATAGAACCAGGTCCGATTCCAACTTTTACTCCATCAGCACCATTTTCTACTAAATATTTAGCAGCTTCTGGAGTTGCAATGTTTCCAACAATTACATCTATTTGAGGGAATTTTGATTTTACTTCTTTCAGTACATTCACCACACCTTCTGTATGTCCGTGAGCTGTATCGATAATGATTGCATCTACACCTGCAGCGACCAAAGCTTCTGCTCTTAAAACAGCATCTCCAGTAACTCCAATTGCAGCAGCAACTCTTAAACGACCAAAACTATCTTTATTAGCAATTGGTTTTTGAGTCAGTTTTGTAATATCTCTAAAAGTAATTAGACCAACTAATTCATTTTGAGCATTTACAACTGGTAATTTTTCGATTTTATGGCCTTGCAAAACTACTTCAGCTTGCTCAAGTGAAGTTCCTTCTGCTACAGTTACTAAGTTTTGGCTTGTCATAACCTCAGCGATTGGCCTCGCACCGTTTTTCTCAAAACGTAAATCACGATTTGTAACAATCCCTTTTAAGATTCTGTTTTCGTCAACGATTGGAATACCACCGATTCCAAATTCTTTCATAGCATTTTTTGCATCAGCAATTGTAGAGTTGGTTGGTAATGTTACCGGATCGATAATCATACCTGCTTCTGCACGTTTTACTTTTCGAACTTTTCCTGCTTGTTGTTCGATAGTCATATTTTTATGTAAAACACCTATTCCGCCTTCTTGTGCCATAGCAATTGCCATTGCGCTTTCAGTTACTGTATCCATAGCAGCAGATACAATTGGAACGTTTAATGTAATGTTTCTTGAGAATTTTGATTTAATGCTCACTTCGCGAGGAAGCACATTCGAGTAGTTAGGTACTAATAATACATCGTCGTAAGTTAAACCTTCGCCGATAATCTTGGAGTTGTGTGCTATCATGTTGCAATTTCTAGTTGAATTGCGTGCAAATATAGTGAATAAATTGGAAACTTGAATACTAACTTATTCATAAAATTGTCTTTACACGAAAAACCTTACGGTTTTAAAATTTCAATAATTAAATTCCAAATTCCAAAACTTAACCTAAATTCTAATACTCCATAGTTTGTATTTTGGAATTTAAAAAATTGAAAATTTCTATTCTTTGTCTTGAAAAACAAAATTGATTCCGAGTTGAAAAGCGGCACTGCTGGCTTTGGAAATGTCTTTATATTCTAAAACATTATTGACCAAAGCATAAATATTTACTGGACCAATTGTTCCAGCAAGTCCTAATCCGACGTTTTTATTTGAAAAAGTATCTAGGGTGTAGGTTGCTTTAAAATCTAATTTTTTAAAAATATTTCTTCTATAAAAAGCGGTTATCGCAAACAAAGGTGTTCGAGGGGCAGACATTGCAAAAACTTGTACTCCTGCCGCATTTTTATAATATTTATTGACTTTTCCATGACAATTGCATTCGTCATCTGGACGCGCTTCTCCAAATGAATATTCGATTGAAGAATAAAGTTTTGTCGGACGCCAAGTGGTGTATTTATTATAAAGTGTGTCTCTAGGAATTGCTTTGTCAAATTCGTCAAAAACATTTTCAGGGTCATCTGTACCCATAAAATCTGGATTTGCACCATTGTAACGGTAAATTCCTTTATAGGTAAGTGTTTCGATATCTTTGGTCTGTCTCACAAAACCCAAATCTATAACACTTGCGGTAAATTGTAAATTGTCTTTTATATAATAGGTAATTCCGGCATCTATTCCAAAACCTAGACTTCCGTTAAAAAAGGTATTATTAGCAATATCACGAACTACATTTCCTTCGTATTCATCTTTTGTAAAACGAGAAAGACCAGATGTTTTTAATTCTAAATTGGAAGAAATAACCTGACTGTATAAATTTGGTGTTCCTGGCTCCTCGCCTGTATAAATGTAACCTGAGTTTTTTGTAGAAGTTGCATTTGCACCGCTTGAATAGATTTTAGCGCGACCTCCGTAAACAAATTTGTCATTGAGTTTTTTATGAAAACCAACATGAAAAACAGAAAGAACTTCGGCTTTCATGCTTAAATCGCCTAGATTAAACGATTTTCCGATATAATCTCGATTTCCATTTAAAGCCAGTAAAGCAAGATCTTTGGGAACAAACATAAAAAAATCGAATTCCTGATACAATCCGAACGAAATATAAGAACGGCTTTCTCTGCCTCCAATTCTAAATCCGCCAGAAAATATTTCCAATTGCTGATTGGTTACTACTTTATCTCTGCTGGAAGATTTATTTACAACATTTCTAACCTTTTGATTAAAATCGACTCCATCGTCTGAAAACAGATCATAGGCTGAGAAACTGCTAGATCCAATATTGGCTGAAATTCCAGACAAAACGGGAAATCCAAAATAATATTTATACGAAACATCTGCTCCTGGATTTACAAGCGAAGACTGCGGAATTGAAGTAAAATTATACAACAATTCTCTGTTTTGGGCAAAACAGAAAATAGGAAAAAACAAGCAAAGTAGTATCGCCTTTCTCATTCGATTACTAAATAAGCCGTTGCACTTGATCTTAATTTTAAATTTCCTTCACTCTGGCTATTTAATGGAGGCCCTGAGGCAATTACTACTACAAAACCAATTTTTTGAGTTTGTTTTAAAAGATCCAATCGAGCATTTTCAAAAACTTCTGTCGGATATTTTATAACATTTGGCGTTCCTTTATAAGATGGAACGGTAAAAGATATGGTTTGCAAAACCTCATTTTGATCGTTAAGCAAAAGCATATTTAGAACGAAAGCACGATTGATGTTGTTTTCGACTTCAAAATCAAACTCTGCTTTTTTAAGACGTTCGGTAAAGAATTTCTCTTTAAAAACATCAAAATCTCGTACATCTGGATATACATTAGTTCCTCCATCGTCTATAAGTCTATTGGCTGGAATATTAAAATACGCTAGGTTGGCTACAAAAACAGGCTCTATCTTAAAATCGTTTACCTGATCAAAATTCAAATCGCTTGAACAGGAAAATAATAAAAAGACACAAAATAGTAGGCTTGAAATTTTATTTATCGGGCTTGACCTCATGACAATAGTTATAGCTATAATAAATGTAACGCATTATGCAAACAATCATTATCTAAGGTAAGAAAAATAACTATTTTTTAATGAAACTTTCCAAACAATTTTGAAGCTTCATTGTATGCGCTTTCAAAACTAAGAGAATTAAGTCCGGTTATTTTTTTATTGGCAGTAAAATAGGAAACGAGTTTTTCTGTTGGCATATTTCCTGTTAGTTTATCGGTTGCCATAGGGCAGCCTCCGAAACCTTGAATGGCTCCATCAAAACGAATGCAGCCTGCTTTTGCCGCAGCATCGATTTTTTCGAACCAGCTTTCTGGTGTGGTATGAAGATGGGCTCCAAACTCAATTTCAGGATATTTCGGAATTAAATCTGAAAACAAATAGGTAATTACTTCTGGCGTAGAAGTTCCAACGGTATCAGAAAGTGATAAAATTTTTACGCCCATTGCTGCCAGTTTTTCGGTCCATTCTGCAACAATTTCAACATTCCACGGATCTCCATATGGATTTCCGAAGCCCATGGAAAGATAGGTCACTACTTCTTTATTTTTCTTATCGGCAACTTCCAGAATTTCTTCTAATGTAACCAAAGATTCTGCAATAGTTTTATGCGTATTACGCATCTGAAAGTTCTCAGAAATAGAAAAAGGAAAGCCCAAATATTGAATCTGCTCATAATTGGCTGCCGTTATCGCTCCTTGAGTATTAGCAATAATAGAAAGCAGTTTACTTGTTGTTTGAGACAAATCTAACTGCTCTAGAACCTCAGCAGTATCTTGCATTTGTGGAATAGCTTTTGGAGAAACAAAACTCCCAAAATCGATTGTATCAAAGCCAACTCGTAACAAAGCTTGTATGTAAGTAACTTTATTTTTTGTCGGAATAAAAGCCTTAATGCCTTGCATGGCATCTCTAGGGCATTCGATAATTTTGATTTCTTTATTCAAAGCGTATTCTTTTGTAAAGGCTAAGTTAGTTTCTTTTTTGATGATATAAAAGAGATTTTTATTTGAAGTCTATTATTACAAAATAGCATCATACTGTTAAATATTACCAAAAAACGTAATAATTTAAATTATTACCGAAAAACGTAATAATAAATCTTATTACGTATATTTGTAATAGAAAATTTATAATTTTTTACTTATATTTGAGTTATGACTAGTGTAATTACAGGCGACATAATTGGTTCAAGACAACAAGAATCTCAGCATTGGGTTGAGGATTTAAAGAAGATCTTGGCTCCATTTGGCAAAACTCCAAATGAGTGGGAAGTATATCGAGGCGACGAATTTCAAATTGAAGTCAGTAATCCCGAAGACGCTTTGTTAACCGCTATTTTGGTAAAAGCGCATTTAAGAGCCATAAAGTCTGATGCCCGAATGAGTATTGGTTTTGGAGATAAAACACACAATGCCGAAAGAATATCTGAAAGCAACGGTTCTGCGTTTATTAATTCTGGAGAACTTTTTGAAACCTTAAAAAAACAGAAAGTAAATCTAGCCCTGCGAACAGGAGATTTAGATTTTGATGAAAAACTGAATTTAATGTTGCAACTGACTTTGACTTTTATGGACAGCTGGCTGGTACAATCGGCAGAATTTGTTGCCGCTGCTATTGAAAACCCAACTTTATCGCAAGAAGAATTAGGACAAAAATTAGGCATCAACCAAGCAGCTGTAAGCCGTAGACAAAAAAGAGCTCAGTTTGATTTGGTTATGAATTTAGATCGCTATTTTAGAAAACAAATAAAACAAATTTCAGCCTCATGATTTTATTTATAAAACTGTTTCTTGCTCATTTATTAGGAGATTTTATTTGGCAGCCCAATTCTTGGGTAGCCGACAAAGAAATAAAAAAACATAAAAGTGTTTATTTGTATATTCATATTTTACTGCACGGAGTTTTAGCAGCGGTTTTAGTGGGCGAAATCAGTTTTATACCTTATGCTGTTTTAATTGCTGTGACGCACGGGATTGTAGATTTAATCAAATTAAATTTTCAAAAAAAGAAAACCAAACGAACGTGGTTTGTGGTTGATCAACTGGCGCATATTCTCATTTTAATTGGTGTTGCTCTTTTGTACGAAAACAAAACGATAATCCATTTTTGGCAGAATAATGAATTCTGGATTCTGCTTACAGGAATTTTATTGCTAACCAAACCCTCCTCTATTTTTATAAAAACTATCATTTCAATATGGGCTCCAGAAAGCAGAAACAGCCATCAGGATAATTCTCTGATAGCTGCCGGAAATTATATTGGTATTTTAGAACGCTTATTTGTTTTCGGATTTATCTTAACCGGACATTTTGAAGCGATCGGTTTTCTGCTTGCTACTAAATCTATTTTTAGGTTCGGTGATTTAAAAGAAGCCAAAGACCGAAAACTTACAGAATACGTAATGATCGGAACTTTAATCAGTTTTGGTATTGCAATAATAGCTGGCCTTTTAGTTCAAGCGCTACTTTTACAACTGCCCTAAAACCTTTTTGTTGATTGCTTTTATCAAAGCTGGACCTTCGTAAATAAAGCCGGTGTACAACTGTACTAAACTTGCACCTGCATTTAGTTTTTCGATTGCATCATCTGCAGAATGAATTCCTCCTACTCCAATAATTGGGAACGCTTTATTGCTTTTTTCAGATAGAAAACGAATCACTTCTGTAGAACGTTTCGTTAATGGTTTTCCAGATAAACCTCCCGTTTCTGTTTGGTTTCCAGATTGTAAACCTTCTCTAGAAATTGTTGTGTTTGTTGCAATAACACCAGCAATTTGAGTTGTTTTTACAATATCAATAATATCTAATAATTGCTCATCTGTTAAGTCTGGAGCAATTTTTAAAAGAATTGGCTTTACTTTTTGAGTACTTGTTTTTTGCTTTTCTACATTTCTATTTTGCAAAGTCTGCAATAAAGCTGTCAAAGGCTCTTTGTCTTGTAAAGCTCTTAGGTTTGGTGTGTTTGGAGAACTTACATTCACTACAAAATAATCTACGTGATTAAAAAGCGCATCAAAACAAATGATATAATCTTTAACGGCATCTTCGTTATCGGTTACTTTATTCTTTCCAATATTTCCACCAATTAAAACACCAGTATTCTTTTTCAAGCGTTCTACCGCTTCTAAAACACCGCCATTATTAAATCCCATTCGGTTAATAATCGCTTGGTCTTCTTTTAAACGGAACAAACGTTTCTTCGGATTTCCTTCTTGTCCAACTGGCGTTACAGTTCCGATTTCGATAAAACCAAAACCAAAATCACCAAGTTCTTTGTATAGTTTTGCGTCTTTATCAAAACCTGCTGCAAGTCCAACCGGATTTTTGAATTTAATTCCGAAAACTTCTCTTTCTAATCGAGCATCTTTTACCTCATAAATTGATCTTATAATCGCCGAAACTCCAGGGATTTTTGAAATGAATTTTACAAAAGAAAAAGTAAAATAATGCACTTTTTCAGGATCAAAACAAAAAAGTATCGGACGAATTATCAATTTATACATAAGAGTTGTGTTGTTGTTATTTTGGCTGCAAATTTAGATATTATAGTTTAAAAAGGTGTCTTTTTATAAAAACAAATAATTTCCTTTTTGTTTCAATTCTTCTATTTACAAATTAATCGTTCTGCTTTTTCATGTTGCAAGTTATAATTTGAAACCAGTTCAAGCTTATCAACAATCAACTCTCGTTCATTTATTATTTAATTTTGAGATGCTTAACAAAATCTTTTATACAAACCATCACACTTATGTATAAAGAAAAAATCGTAAATCTAAAATTTAAAAACGTCCTTTTAGCTCTGCTATTAGCAATTAGCTATAAAGGACTTTCGCAACAAGAAAAAGATACTACAAAGCTGATGAATGTTCGGTATGGCAGTAAAGGAATTGAATTGGAAACCCGTGACAAAAAGTTCCTTTTTCAACTACAAAGCCGATTCCAATTTCGTTTCTCCACTCCTTACGATACAGATCCTTTAACTTATGACGATTACAGTCAAGATGCTAAAACGACTTTTAAAATAAATCGTGCGAGGCTAAAAATTGGCGGCCATGCTTTTGAACCTTGGCTGAAATATTATTGGGAATATGAATTGAGTCAGTCCAACTTACTTGATTTCAGAATTATGATTGAAAAGTGGGATTGGCTGAGTTTTAAAGTTGGACAATGGAAAACTGAATTTACGCGTGAACGTTTCATAAGCAGTGGCGAGCAGCAAATGGTTGAGCGATCTTTGATTAATCGTCCCTTTACGGTAGACAGGCAATTGGGAGTTGAAGTCTACGGACACTTAAAAGGAGCTGGAATTGCCGATTTTAATTATTGGGCCGCAGCTTTGACAGGAACAGGTCGCGGAAGCACCTCTAATGACGATAATCATTTAATGTATTTTGGAAGAGCACAATGGAATTTTCTCGGAAGATTTCTAGATTTTGAAGGCTGTGATTTAGAATTTCACGAAAAACTCACTCCGATCATTGCCTTTTCAGCCATAACCAACCGAAGCCCTTATACCCGTTTCTCTCAAGCGGGAGGAGGTTCTCTAGACGGATTTGAAAATGGTCTACCGGGACAATACAGAGTCAATCAATGGAATTTTGAAACTGCTTTTATGTATCGTGGTTTTTCTTGGCAAAGCGAATTACATACCAAAGAAATTATTGATAAAATAAACAATGATGACACAACCATAATGAAAGGATATTACGTTCAGGCAGGATATTTTTTTCATAATGTTTTCGAATGGTGGCCAAAACACTTAGAAATGGCTGGTCGTCATGCTGCTTACAGACCCGATAATTCGATAAGAGAAAATAGACAAGACGAATCTACATTGGCTTTTAACTGGTTTTTTAAAGGACACAAAAACAAACTGACCTCAGAGGTGAGTTATTTTACTTTTCAAGACAAAACGCTTTCCTTACAGCAAGGATGGCGATTTAGAATACAATGGGATATCTCATTATAAATCAAACTTTTAATCTATTAATTCAAAACGGACATTTTTTTTTCATAACTTTAAATCACATAAATTACTGAATATGAAAAGTATATCGAAAACAGTAAAAAAACTGGCACTTGTAATGTGTTTAACTGGAGCATTTTTCTTTATTTCAATTGACAGTTTAGCACAGCGTCACCGTGGTGGCGGTGGCGGTGGCGGTGGCGGATTCAATAGAGGCGGCGGTGCAGTCCAAAGTCGTCCGGCAAGACCTGCTACGCAGTCTAGGCCAAATGTGACAAGACCTAGCACAACAAGGCCAGCGGCAACAACTAGACCAGCAACGGTTAGACCTGGAGCAAACAATTCTGGAACTAAAATAAACAGACCTACAAACAATTCCAACAGAAACAATACTGTAAATAGAAACAATACCGTAAACAGAAATAATGTCGGTAACAGAAATACAAACATTAGCGGCAATACGGTTAACAGAAACAGAAATAACGTCAATATTAATGTTAACAATAGCGTTCATGTTCGCAATAATCGAAATACAGTAGTTCGTCCAGGATATAGACCATATACACGCCCGCCTTATGTGTATGGCGGTTATAGATACAACTGCTATCATCCGTATTATCCGCGTCCCTATGTGCCTTTTTATTGGGGACCAGTTTGGCATCCTTGGGGATTTTTTGTTGCAACTCTGGCAACTACTGCTATTATTGTTAGTGTTGAAAACAATAAATACCATTACGATCAAGGCGTTTGGTATACTTCGACCAACGGTGGTTACACTGCCGTACCTGCACCAGTTGGAGGAACTGTAAACAACATTCCAAGTGGAGCAGAAACAGTCAATACCGGAACAGTAAACAATTACTATTACGGTGGAACGTATTATGAAAAAGATGGAGAAAAATATACTGTCGTTGCTCCTACAGCAGGAACAATAGTAGAAAAACTGCCCGAAGGTGGAGAAGAAGTCACTATAGGTGATGTAAAATATGTAAAATTTGGAGAAACCTACTATCAACCCGTACAAGTTGATGGTAAAGACAAATATGAAGTGGTTCAAGTTGAAAAAGATAGTTAATTTTATTAATTCTATAAAATTAATATACTATAAAAGTAATTTTACCTAATTTTATGCCCACTATTGATAACCATTATAAGCTCAAACACATAAACCATGAAAAACAAAACCTTTTGGATTTTTGCGTTACTAACATTATCCATTATTTCAATCGCTTACAGTTATACCAGATTTACAACAAAGGCTGAAACAACAGCTGTAGAATGTCATGAAATTCCAAGTACTGTTGAATCTGAATTTAAACCAACTGTTGAAAATAAATTTAAACCTGCAGAAAAAGCACCAAAAGGTATGGTTTGGATTCCTGGTGGCGAATTTTCTATGGGAACTAATGTTGAAGACGAAAGTCTGTGCAGCATTAAAGGCGTAACGAAAGATGCAGCTCCAATTCATAGAGTGTATCTTGATGGCTATTATATGGATGAAACTGAAGTAACTAATGAAGAATTCGAAAAATTTGTAAAAGCCACAGGATATGTAACTGTTGCCGAACAAAAACCAACAAAAGAAGAATTTCCATCAGCAAGCGAAGAAGATTTAGTGACAGGTTCTGTGGTCTTCACTCCTACACCATCTGCAGTTAATTTGAATAATTTCTTGCAATGGTGGCGTTATGAACCAGGTGCAGATTGGAGACATCCTGAAGGCCCGCAAAGCAACATTATAGGAAAAGAAAAATATCCTGTTGTTCATGTGGTTTATGAAGATGCTCAAGCTTACGCAAAATGGGCTGGAAAAAGACTTCCAACAGAAGCAGAATGGGAATTTGCAGCAAGAGGCGGTAAAACTGGAAATTTATATGCTTGGGGAAATGATTTAAAACCTAAAGGAAAATTTCAAGCTAATATTTATCAAGGACATTTTCCAATAAAAGATGGCGATACAGGAGAAGATGGTTTCAAAGGAATTGCTCCAACAAAACAATACGCTCCAAATGCATACGGTCTGTATGATATCGCTGGAAATGTCTGGGAATGGGTAAACGATTGGTATAGTGTAGATTATTACAAATCATTAGCAGAAAGCGGAAAAGTAACAAAAAATCCGCAAGGTCCAGACGCTTATTATGATCCAAACGATCCTACTGAAATAAAACGCGTTCACCGTGGCGGTTCGTTCTTATGTACAGATCAATATTGCACGCGATACATGGTTGGAACAAGAGGAAAAGGAGAAATCAGATCTGCTGCAAACCACGTAGGTTTTAGATGCGTAAAAAGCAAATAACAAACTCAAAATACCAAAAAGGGATTCAATTTAGAATCCCTTTTTTATTAATTCAGATATTGAATGCTAGATTTTCGCGGAGAAAAATTTTTCTATATTTGCTAAAAATTCAAAAAAATGCAACATATCATAGATCGCTTTATCAGTTATGTAACGATTGATACGGAATCGGATCCAAATTCACAAACAACACCAAGTACGCAAAAACAATGGAATCTTGCCAATAAATTAGTTGACGAACTAAAAGCTATTGGCCTTGAAGATGTAACGATTGATGACAAAGCTTATATCATGGCGACGCTGCCAAGTAATGTTGATCATGAAGTACCAACTATTGGTTTTGTTTCTCATTTTGACACTTCTCCAGATTTTAGCGGAGCAAATGTAAAACCTCAGATTGTTGAAAATTACGACGGAAAAGATATCGTATTGAATGCTGAGAAAAACATTATTTTATCTCCAGACTACTTTAAAGATCTATTATTATATAAAGGGCAAACGATCATTACGACTGACGGAACAACTTTATTAGGAGCTGATGATAAAGCCGGAATTACAGAAATCGTTTCAGCAATGGAGTATCTGATCCAGCATCCAGAAATTAAACACGGAAAAATCAGAATTGGTTTTACTCCTGATGAAGAAATCGGTCGCGGCGCGCATCATTTTGATGTAGAAAAATTCGGAGCACAATGGGCTTACACAATGGACGGAAGTCAGATTGGCGAATTAGAATACGAAAATTTCAATGCTGCTGGAGCTAAAATCACTTTTAAAGGAAAAAGCGTTCACCCAGGTTATGCTAAAGGAAAAATGATCAATTCTATGCTTTTGGCAAATGATTTCATTAACGAACTTCCGAAAGGTGAAACGCCGCAGGAAACTAGAGGTTATGAAGGCTTTTTCCACGTTCATCACATCAAAGGAAACATTGAAGAGACAGTTTTAGAATTGATTATTCGTGATCACAACAGAAAGAAATTCGAAAAAAGAAAAGAATTGATTCATAAATTGACGAAACAATTCAATAAAAAATTCGCGAAGAAATTTGGCGAAGATATTGTAATTGCCGAAGTAAAAGATCAATATTATAATATGAAAGAAAAGGTGCTTCCTGTAAAACATATTGTAGATATTGCTGAAAAGGCAATGAGAGAATTAAACATCAAGCCGATCATTAAACCAATTCGTGGCGGAACAGACGGTTCTCAATTGTCTTTTATGGGACTACCTTGTCCGAACATTTTTGCTGGTGGGCATAATTTCCACGGAAAATACGAATATGTTCCAGCAGAAAGCATTCAGAAAGCAACTGATGTTATTGTAAAAATTGCTGAATTAACAGCTATTCCAGGTATTTTTGATGCGACAGAAAAATCTAAAAAAAGAAAATAATCCACAAAATGCCTGACAAAAAACACGTTTGGGACAAAATGAATCAGTGGGAAGAAGAAATTCTTATTCTCAAATCAATTATTGATAAAACTGAGCTGATTGAAACTGTAAAATGGGGAGCGCCTGTTTATGTTTTCAATAAAAAAAACATTGTTGGCCTAGGCGGTTTTAAAGATTATTTTACCATTTGGTTTTATAATGGCGTTTTCCTGAAAGATGAAAAGAAGAAATTAATCAACGCTCAGGAAGAAGTAACAAAGTCATTACGTCAATGGCGTTTTAAATCAAAAGAAGAAATAAACGAGAAGGATATTTTAGAATATATACACGAAGCCATTGAAAACGAAAAGCAGGGAAAAGTAATAAAACCTTCTAAAAAAGAGGCAATTATTTCTGAACTTTTAAACGAAGAAATGGCGAGAAACCCAGCTTTAAAAGAAGCTTTTGAAAAATTTGCTCCTTACAAACAATATGAGTTTTTAGAATATATTGAAACTGCAAAACAGGAAAAAACAAAGCTTTCGAGAATAGAAAAAGTGATTCCGATGATTTTAGCAAATGTTGGATTGAATGATAAATACAGATAGTTTAAATTCCAATATTTAAAATTTAAAATCCAAATTCCAAAACTATACAAGACTAAACCTTTGTCAAAGTTTTAAACTTTGACAAAGGTTTTTCTTTTATTTGTCATCCTGACGAAGGAAGGATCACAAGATTACCGTGAATAAAACAAAAAAAATCCCAAACTCCTTATTTGGAATTTGGGATTTTAAATATTGTAATTTTTAAAAAAAATTATGCTTTTTTATTCAAAGCAGCGCTCAATTCAAGAGAAATTGCAGAACGCTCTAATTTTAATTTTCCTGACATAGTTTCGATTACAACAGTAGTTTCTGCTAATTCAGCGATTTTACCGTGGAAACCACTTTTTGTTACTATTTTGTCACCTACTTTTAGGCTGCTTTCAAATTCTTTTTCGTTTTTAGCTCTTTTTTGTTGTGGTCTAATCATGAAGAAATAGATTACCACGAACATCAAAAGAAATGGCGCAAATTGAGTTAATTGTCCCATAATTTAAATTTGTTTTTGATTTATATTTAATATTTTTTTTAGCTCTTCGACTTCGCTCAGAGAGACAAAGCAGTTGGAATTTGGATTTAAAAAATTGATTATTTCAAATCTTACATTAATCCCCTTCCCGCTTTTACCATCTTTTTATTGGCAGTAAGCTCTTTAACAAGATTATCTAAAATTCCGTTGATAAAAATACTACTTTTTGGTGTAGAATACTCTTTCGCAATTTCTAAATATTCGTTAAGAGTTACTTTTACTGGAATTGACGGAAATTTAATAAACTCGCAAATTGCCATTTTCAAGATAATAGTATCAATTTCTGCAATACGATCACTGTCCCAATTTGGTGTTTTATCTTCATATTCTTTTGCAAATGCCGTTTCGTTTAGAATTGTTCTTCTAAATAAATCTTTTGCAAAATCTTTATCCTCAACATCTTTATACAATTTTGGCACTCTAAAATCGTCTGGATCTTCTGTTTTAATTGCTTTCAATTGTTTCACAATATGAGTATTTACAACAGGAATATCATCAACCCAAGTCAATTTATCGTCTTCTAAGTACTCGTATAATTTTTCATTTGGAACAATAACATTTTCAAACAAATCAATAATAAATTGTCTGTCTTCTTCAAACGTATTTACGTTATTGCTCATATATTTTTGGTAGATATCGCTTGCTTTAACATCATTTAAAAGCAAAATAATATAATCATCGTTTAATGACCAGTTATTGATTTTACGATTTTCTAAAGCGATACTAAGAGAATTGCTTTCAGCAAGAAGTTGAAAAATTTTATTCTTTACAAATGTTTCATTCGGATTACGTTCTGCGGCAGTTGCCAGGTGTTTTTTGCTTGACAGATGCAAATAGACAGCTTCTTTTTTGCAAATTTCTATCAATGAAGAAAGCATTATAAGATATAAGTCCTGAATATTGTCAATGCTGTAGAAAAGAAATTTCTCTTCTTTTTCCATGTTATCAGAACCGCTTTGGTGCATTGCATAAATGGATTGCATTACTTTAACGCGTATGTGTCTTCTATTTACCACCTTGTAAGAACATTTAAAAATTAGTCTGCAAAAGTATAACTTTTGATACGTATTTTAAAATTAATTCGTAAAAAAGTAGTTGTTTTAGCGGTTAGTTTTCAGAATTTAGCGGTTAGTCTCTATTTATAGTGGTCAGTGAGCAGTTTTTAGTGGGCAGTACCAAACATGCACAAAAAAAATCTCAGTTACAGATTAAACTGTAAACTGAGACTTTAAGACTGAACACTTAAAAAGTGAACACTGAATACTTACATTACTTCTTAGCGTTCTCGATTCTTCTTTGATCGATACGATTTTGAGCAATAGTAAGAGCCGCTTTATGTGTTGTGATTCCGTTTTTAGCAGCGAAATCAATAATTTCTAAAGTTGTATTGTAGATATTCTCTGTTTTAGTCATGATTTCAGCTTTACCGTAGTTAGCTAATTCAGCATAAACATTGATAATTCCACCCGCATTGATTAAGAAATCTGGAGCATATAAAATTCCTCTTTCTTGTAATCTTGCACCGTGAACATTCTCATCAGCTAATTGGTTGTTGGCAGCACCAGCAATCACTTTTGCTTTAATTTTATCTACTGTATTATCATTGATTGTTGCTCCCATCGCACATGGCGCATAGATATCAACATCGGCAGTATATAAATCTTCACCAGTATAAATTGTTGCATTGTATTTTGAAGCAACTTGGAATAATTTCTCTTCGTTGATATCAGAAATAGTTACCTGCGCTCCTTCTTTAGTTAAATACTCAACCAAAGTTTCACCAACGTGTCCAATTCCTTGTACCAAAACTTTTTTACCCTCTAAAACATCAGTTCCAAACTGGCTTTTAGCGGCCGCTTTCATACCCAAATAAACACCATAAGCTGTAATTGGAGAAGGATTTCCAGAACCACCTCTTTCTTCAGAAATACCAGTAACATAAGGCGTTACATCTCTTACAGTATCCATGTCTTTAGTTTCCATTCCGACATCTTCTGCTGTAATATATCTTCCGCTTAATGAGTGAACAAACTCTCCAAACTTACGCATTAACTCAAGAGTTTTTTGCGTTTTAGCATCACCAATAATAACTGCTTTACCACCACCAATATTCAGTCCAGTTATAGCCGATTTAAAAGTCATACCTCTCGAAAGGCGTAAAACGTCATTTAAAGCTTCCCATTCTGTGTTGTAATTCCACATTCTGGTTCCTCCCAAAGCTGGCCCCATAACCGAATTATGAATACCAATAATTGCTTTTAATCCTGTATCTTTGTCATTGCAAAATACAATTTGTTCGTGATCGTCAAAAGATAACTGTCCAAAAACAGGATCCATTTTTTGAAGTTCCTTTCCAGTTGCGAAAGTTGCATCCATAGCGCTAGTATAAATTAGTTAAAATTATGAATTCGTCAAAAAGACTTCTCAAACATAATTAAAAAATACACATGTGCTAATTTTTTATCTTTAAAATAACAATATTACAATATAATTGTTTTGATTAAATCGCAAATTATTATAATTTTCTTTAATAATAATTCTTAAAAACAAATCAATTCAATATTAGATTTCTTAAAAAAATGAAAGAATTAAGCTATTTAAATAAATATTTCATTAAATATAAATACAGTTTCTCTGCAGGTATTTTAATAACCATAATCGCACAAATATTTTCTTTATTTACACCAAAACTTATCAGTAAGTCTTTAAATGCTATTGAAAATTTTGATAAACTTTCTGTTGCAGAGCAAAACTCCGAAGCTGTAATCGCCAGTTTTCGTCAGGATCTCATTCATAATGTGCTACTTATCATCGGAACTACGATTGTCGCAGGTTTTCTGACTTTCCTAATGCGCCAGACTTTGATCGTAATGTCACGTCATATTGAATTTGATTTAAAAAATGAAGTTTTCAGACAATACGAGAATCTTTCACAGAATTTCTACAAACAAAATAGAACGGGAGATTTAATGAACCGTATTAGCGAAGACGTTTCCAAAGTTCGTATGTATGTTGGGCCTGCAGTAATGTATACTATTAATACATTTATTCGTTTTGCGATCGTTATAATATATATGTATAATGTATCGCCACTTCTTACTTTATATACTATATTACCTTTGCCAATTCTTTCATATTGCATTTTCAAGTTAAGTTCTGAAATCAATAAAAGAAGTACCACTTTCCAACAATACCTTTCTAAAGTTTCCAGTTTTACTCAGGAAATTTTTTCAGGAATTCGTGTCATAAAAGCCTATTCGTTAGAAAATCAGCATCAAAATAACATGGTTGATCTTGCCGAAGAAAGCAAACGTAAAAGTTTAAGTCTTGCAAGAGTTCAATCTTTGTTTGGTCCGTTGATGATTGCGCTTATCGGAATCAGTAATTTGGTTGTAATCTACTTTGGAGGTGTAATGTACATTAATGGAAGCATTCCAAATATTGGAACCATTGCCGAATTTATCTTATACGTAAATATGCTGACGTGGCCTGTTGCGTCTTTAGGATGGGTTTCGTCTATGGTTCAAGAGGCAGAAGCTTCTCAAAAACGTCTGAATGAATTTTTGAAAATCGAACCAGAAATCAAAAATAAAAACGAAAACTCATCTGATATTCAAGGAAATATTGCTTTCGAAAATGTTTCTTTTACTTATAAAGACACTAATATTGAAGCATTGAAAAATGTTTCTTTCACAGTAAAAAAAGGAGAAACATTAGCAATATTAGGTAAGACAGGTTCTGGAAAATCGACTATTCTCTCTTTAATTTCGAGATTGTATGATGTAAGTGAAGGCAAGATCAAAATTGATGAAAACGAAATCAGCACTTTAAACCTAAACGATCTTCGCAACAACATCGGAATCGTTCCTCAAGATGCTTTCTTGTTTTCTGATACGATTAAAAACAATATCAAATTCGGAAACCAAAATGCAACTGATGATGAAGTAATCGAAGCTGCTAAAAACGCGGTGGTTCATGATAACATTATCGCTTTTAATAAACAGTATGACACCGTTTTAGGAGAAAGAGGAATTACGCTTTCGGGCGGGCAAAAACAGCGTGTTTCTATTGCTAGAGCAATTATTAAAAACCCTGCAATCTTACTTTTTGACGATTGTTTGTCTGCTGTCGATACTGAAACCGAAGAAATGATTTTGAACAATTTATTTGAAATTTCTAAAGATAAAACCACTATAATTGTGAGTCATCGTGTATCATCTGCAAAGAATGCAGACAAAATTATCATATTAGAAAATGGTAGGATAATTCAACAAGGCTCTCATAATCAATTAATAAATCAAGAAGGATACTATTCGGCGTTATATTTAAAACAACTTTCGGAAAAAGAATTACTTTAATTGTTGCGTAATAGATAATTTTTTATGATTTTTGAGTACTATTAATTCCAAAAATGATAGAACGTATTATGAGAGAAAATGACATGTTAGAAAAAGAAGAGATTTTTTCTAAAGTATTACGAGCAGGAAGAAGAACTTATTTCTTTGATGTGAGAGCTACCAAAGCTGATGATTATTACATTACTATTACCGAAAGCAAAAAATTTACTGAGGAAGATGGTTCTTTTCACTTCAAAAAACACAAAATTTACTTATACAAAGAAGATTTTAGTGCTTTTGCCGAAATATTAGAGGAAATGACTTCTTATGTTTTGAACCACAAAGGCGAAGAAGTAATTTCTGAAAGACACCAAAAAGACTTTAAAAAAGAATACAGTTCTGAAAAAGCTGAAAGTCAAAGATCTAGTTTTACAGATATCGATTTTGACGATATTTAATCAAAATCATCTACATAAAGTAGAAGTCCAATTTGTTCTGCATTTTGGACTTTTTTTATATATTTAGTTTTCGTATAAAGTTAAAAGTTATTAGGTTAAGAGTTAAACGTCATAACTTACACCTCATAACTCATAACATTCAACTTCCATAAAAATGAAAAAATTAATTCTTCTTTTAAGTTTCATCTTCTTCGGAATTTCACTTTCTGCGCAGAATACAGAATATGAAACGAAAAATAATATTCAATATTATAATGCATCCGTAAATAAATCAGATAAATACATTAACGAAAGATGTGTGCTAGATATTTACTATCCAAAAAATAAAACCGGATTTGCTACAATCGTTTGGTTTCACGGCGGCGGATTAACTGGCGGAAATAAAGAAATTCCTGAAGCTTTAAAAAATAAAGGTTTTGCCATTATTGGCGTAAATTATAGATTGTCACCAAAAGCAAAAGCTGAAAAAGCGATAGAAGATGCAGCAGCAGCTGTTGCATGGACTTTTAACAACATTGCAAATTATGGAGGTGATAAATCTCAGATTTTTGTTTCTGGACATTCGGCTGGAGGATATTTAGGAATGATGATTGGTCTGGATAAAAAATATCTCCAAAAAGAAAACATTGATGCCAATCAAATTGCTGGACTTATTCCGTTTAGCGGACAATGTATTACACATTTTGAAATTAGAAGAGAAAACGGAATTCCTGAAAAACAGCCTACAATTGACCAATTTGCCCCTTTATACCACGTTCGCGCCGATGCTCCGCCATTATTATTAATTACTGGAGATCGTGAATTAGAAATGCTAGGACGTTATGAAGAAAATGCATACATGGCCAGAATGATGAAATTGGTTGGCCACACACAAACTAAATTGTATGAATTGGACGGTTACGACCATGGAATGACCGAACCTGGTTTTCCTCTTTTGGTAAAAGAAGTAAACCGAATTTTAAAAGAACGCAAAAAATAATCACTAAATAAAATTCCACGGCAATGGAGACACAACTATTAATTATACCAGGACTTGGAGATTCTGGAGAGAAACACTGGCAAACCTTTTGGCACGAAAAATTCCAAAACTCGATCCGTGTTGTACAAGACAATTGGGATGAACCTATTCTAGAAGAATGGCTTGACCGATTAAACGAGAATATCTCTAAACTTAATAAACCAACTATTTTAGTGGCACATAGTTTATCTGTATCATTGGTTTTGCATTGGGCAGAAAAATACAATAATCCGAATGTTATCGGTGCTTTTTTAGTCGCTCCTGCAGATGTCGATTCGCCAGAACACACGCCTGAATGCACAAGAAATTTTTCGCCGATTCCGCTTTATCACTTGCCTTTTCCTTCGGTAGTTGTGGCAAGCGAAAATGACCCTTATGCTTCTTTTGAAAGAAAAAAATACTTCGCTGAAAAATGGGGAAGTGATTTTGTAAATGTTGGCCAACAAGGTCACATTAATTCTGATTCCGATTTAAAATACTGGGAAGAAGGACAGGTTATTTTGCAGAAGTTGATTGATCAGATAAAATAGTTTTCAGTCTCAGTCTCAGTTTACAGTTTTAAACTTAGACTGAATACTGAGACTGAATACTGAGACTGAGACTGAGACTGAGACTGAAAACTATCCTATACGCAATCCATTCGGGATCTTAAAATCAGGAGCCAATAAAATAACATCTCCCTCCTCGCCTACGGCACCAAGAACAAGACATTCACTCATAAACTTTCCGATTTGTTTTCTTGGGAAATTTACAACTGCCACAATCTGACGATTTACTAAATCTTCTTTTTGGTATCGTTTTGTAATTTGCGCAGATGATTTTCTAATTCCTATTTCGGGACCAAAATCCATCGTTAATTGGTAGGCAGGTTTTCTTGCTTCAGGAAAATCATTGACCTCAATAATAGTTCCTACGCGCATATCTGTGCGCTCAAATTCATTCCAGGTTAAATCCATTTTTAAATTGTATTATTTACAAACCTATAAATTTTGTAATTAATGCGCCTAATTCTATAACCTATTTCTTTTATTTACGAGCTAATTTTACCTAAAGAAAAACGAAAATACTCACGCAAAAAGATATAACATGGAACATACTGAACCAAATGCATGCATGTCAATTAAGGATTTTGAATCTAATTTAAAACAGGTTCATACCGATAAATATATAGAAACTGCTCAAAATGTAAGGCTTTATGTAAAGGATTACGGTCAGGGAAAACCTGTTATCTTAATTCACGGCTGGCCGCTTTCTAATGAAATGTGGGAATATCAGATTGATCATTTAGTACAAAATAATTATCGCGTAATTGCCTACGACCGACGCGGATTTGGAAAATCTTCTCAACCGTGGGATGGTTACGATTATGATACTTTAGCAGATGATCTAAAGGAAATTATTGAGCAATTAGAATTAGAAAATGTAACTCTTGTTGGTTTCTCAATGGGCGGTGGCGAAGTGGTTCGTTATTTCAGCCGTCATGGCGGAAAAGGAGTTACAAAAGCAGCTTTGATTTCGTCAATCATTCCTTTTCTGCTAAAAACGCATGATAATCCAGACGGACATCCAAAAGAGAAAAGCGAAAATACGGCAGCAGCAATAAAAGAAGATAGAATTGCTTTTATTGATAATTTCGGAAAAACTTTTTTTGGCGTCAATATTATCAATAAACCTTTAAGTACGCCTTTATTAGAATACTACAGAGCTTTATGTTCAGCGGCTTCTCCACGCGCTACTTTAAAATGTGCTGAATCTTTTTCATTCACAGATTTTAGAGATGAAGTAGATTTCATTAAAGTTCCAACTTTAATCATTCACGGAGACGATGATAAAATTGTGCCAATTGACCTTACATCCAGAAAAGCAGCAAAATCTATAGCCAACAATACTTATATCGAATACGAAGGTGCACCTCACGGACTTTTTTATACCGATAGAGAAAAGCTAAATGAAGATTTACTGGCTTTTTTGAATTCATAAAAACTTAAAAAAGTATCCAAAGAAGCAAGCTGGATCAGCTAACTGCTTTCTTTGGGTATTTTTTATTATTGTGCTCTTTTATTTACAGATTTTTAAAGCTACTTTTGAAAATCAAATTTCGAATAAAATGGCACGAACTGAATCAACAATGCTTCCATTAGGAACAGTTGCACCTGATTTTTACCTAAAAGATACCAACTCGAACAATACTTTTTCTTTTGAAGATTTAAAAGGTTCGAAAGGCACTTTGGTAATATTCATTTGCAACCATTGCCCATTTGTGCATCATGTAATAACTGAAATTGTAATGATTGCGAATGATTATCGCGTTCAAGGACTTGGAGTAATTGCCATTTCTAGCAATGATGTTGTTAAGTATCCAGAAGATGGTCCAGAATTAATGACGGAATTTGCCATGGAAAATAAAATTGATTTTCCTTATTTGTACGATGAAAGTCAGGAAACAGCAAAAGCTTATCAAGCGGCTTGCACCCCAGATTTCTATTTATTTGATAATCAAGACAAATTATTCTATCGCGGACAACTTGACGATTCAAGACCTGGCAACGGAATTCCTCTTAGCGGAAGTGACCTTAGAGGGGCGATTGACGCCTTAATTTACAACAGAAGTTTAAAAGAACCACAGAAACCTAGTTTGGGCTGTGGCATTAAATGGAAGTAAAACCTCACTAAATTCAAAAAGATTAACTATCTTTGCAAATCAATTTAATCCTCCTTATGGGAAATAAAACACCATTTACAGCTTCTATAAAGTCGTTTTGCTTAGCAAAACCGCTACCTGCTGTAATTATTTCACATAATAAGGCCTTTATTTTTTAAGGCCTCCGTCTACTTCACTTTTCTTCTTTTTGACGGAGGATTTACATCAGCTTAAACATTTTATTATTTGACAAAATCAATTTTTGATCAGATCTTTTTTTGTTTTTCAGATTAAACATTTCGATTCTGTTAAAGTCAGAGAAATTTTTACTTGTAGATTATTCTAAGAAGAAAACATCATTTAAAATTTTATAACAATAAATTCAATATAGATATGAAACCAACACCCACTTTCTGTAAATCAGATTATCAATTTTTAAGAGAATTGATTTTAAAAAGTAAAAACTCGA
>Ga0308157_10002579_pt1 | contig 29044 bp, 28 predicted proteins | sample PhyBR1_FD_201035 | JGI IMG/M metagenome (GOLD analysis project Ga0308157, IMG submission 201035) | Phyllosphere microbial communities from UC Gill Tract Community Farm, Albany, California, United States - DLSLB.R1 | ecosystem: Host-associated > Plants > Phyllosphere > Unclassified | place: USA...
AGCCGGGAACAGCTCCTGTCACCTGGCACACTGCTGCCATGTGATTACTCCTTCATTACCGTGAGACCGGACGGCCTCACCCAAGATCCCTTGTCTGCGCGCCGCACCTCTCGGATGACCCAGGAGGGAGACAGCACACGAACTACGCACAGGAGTGTGCGCAGACAAGGAGTCAGTTTAGCATGGCCTGCGCGTCGGCTGCGCCCCGCCCCCAGCGGAACACCGAGACAGACGGGTCTCCCTCGATCCAGAACCTCCAGGGGAAGGCGTGCGTGCCGGCGTGCCCGGCGACCCCGACGCGCGGTCCTGTCGCGATAGGGACCTCACCGTCCGCCAGCCACAGCTCGGCGCCGGCTCCGTGCAGTTCCGACCCCGTGATCGCGTCGATCCCGTCGTGGAGTGGATGCCGCAGGCCCGACACCTGCCCGAATCGTCCGGGGCCTCTGGCGAGGTCGCGCCCTGTCCTGCCCGATCGTGCGGTCGCGGCATCCACGCCCTCGACGACCGAGCCGGCACGCAGCAGCACACCACCGGCGATCCCGTCCGGTGCGCACACGACGTTGACGCACGAGTGGATGCCGTGGCTGAGGTACACGTAGAGATGCCCCGGCTCGCCCCACATCGTGGCGTTGCGCGCGGTCCTGCCCATGCGCGCGTGGGATCCGGGGTCGGCGAGCTCCCCCGTGCCGCGGCCGTGATAGGCCTCGACCTCGGTGATCCGCAGGCGCACCTCGACTCCGTCGACGACGGTGCGAAGCTCGCCGCCGAGCAGTCGGGGCGCGACCTCGAGCGGCAGGGCGGCGAGGTCGCCTCTGGTGGCACGGCGCAGCGTCATCGGCTCAGAACTGCGGCGCCATCTGGCACCACGAGGCATCGAAACCGGTGAGCACGACCATCTCCTCGCCGGAGCGAAGGTCGATCAGATGGGTCTGCAGGGTCTTCGGAAGCGGCACGAGCATGTCGTCGTACGGGTTCTCGACGAGCGTGGGCGCGACGGTCACCGCGGCGTACTGACCGCTCGGGGACGGGCACGCCTGCAGGATCGCATTGCCGGAGGCGACGTCGAACAGCGAGGTCGCAGCGCCGTCATCGTCGACCCTGATGATCGCCTGACCGGTGGGGAGGCCGTTCGCGTCGCGGGCCACGATGTGCCGCAGGGTGCCGCCGGGGTACGGGGTGATCGTGGTCGCCGGACCGAAATCGGGGTCGGATGCCGCGAGCGGCGTCTCCGAGCCGTCGGCGAGGTTCAGCTCCACTGTCGCGCCGTCCGCACGCCGCACGATCGCCGTGTACGTGCCCCGCGAGATGCCCAGCAGGCTCATGGCGATGCCCATGTTCTGCGCGCCCTCATCGCCGGATCGGTCATCGAGTGAGAGCGTGCCGTCGAAGTCGATGAACAGCACCGCAGCCGAGTCGGGCACGAACTGCCACTCGGCGATGCTGGCCTCGGCGTCGCCGACCTGCGCGATGTGCGGCTCGTCGTCACCGCTGAGCGATTGCGTGACGAGCACGCTCGCGCGTCCGGTGTCCTCCGTGAGCTCGCGATCGGAGTACGTGTAGCCGACCAGCCCTCCGCGTTCGGAGACCTGCACCGAACTCACGAACCCGTCGCCGGGCAGGGTCAGCTCGCGCACATTCGCGCCGTTGTGGTCCATGACGAGGATGCGCGATTCCTCCTCTTCCTCGACCGCGACGACGAGGCGGGTCGACGTCGAGCGGAAGTCGTTGATGCGCGGATGCGTGAACACGGGCACCGCGTTCTCGCCGCCGAGATCGGTGCGGAAGATCGAGTCATCATCGTCAGACCTGTTGAGCAGGAAGATCTCGGCGGCCGGCGTCGTGAAGCTGGTCGAGAGGTCGGATGCCGGGCCCCCGCCCGTGCCCGTGGCACCGGCGACCCTGATGGTGTACTCGGTCGCGTCGTCGAGAGGGACGGTGAAGCGGATGCCGATGCTGCGCCCCGCGGCATCCACCGTGAACGGCACGGCGGGCTCGACCGTGACCTGCGACTCGTCGATCTGCTGCAGCGACTGATTGGCCGTGAGGATGACGCGGCTTCCGGAGACGTCGATGGCCTCTGCCGCGTCGACCTGCACGTCGCTGACGCGCGGCCCCTGGAACAGGCTGATGGCGCCGAGCCCGGCGACGACGACCACGAGCACGGTGACCACCGCGAGGATCGTGTACAGGAAGCGGCGGTCCTTGGGGTCGGCGACGCGATGGGCGGCCGCGCTGGAGGAGCCACGAGCCGGCTCGGCGGCAGGTTCAGCGCCCGGGGAACCTGCACCGGCGGGCTCTGTGGTCGGCAGAGCGACGTCGGCGGCAGGGACAGGCTGCACGACGGCAGGGAGGAATGTCGCGTCGGCCGGAGCGGGTGGGATCGCGGGCGCGTCGCCGGGCTCAGTCGTCGGATGCCGTGCCGCGGCGTCCGCCGTCTCGTGCTCCGCGACGCCTCGCTCAGCGGATTCGCGCTCTGCGGATTCGCGCTCTGCGGCCTCGTGCTCAACGGCCTCGCGCTCAGCGGCCTCGCGCGCCGCACGCGCTTCGGCTCGGGTGCGCGGTACGTCCGGATGATCCTCAGTACTCATAAGGATCCCCCGGCTCATCGATCTGGACGACCGAGGTGGGGACGACGCGCAGCGAGCCGTCGCCGTCGGCGGTGACCGTGCCGGTGACCTCGATCCACTGCCCTGTGCTGAACTGGCCCTTGCCGCTCTCGCCAGCATCGACCGTCACCGGCACCGCGGCCGGCTGCGCGTCGATGACGCAGTGCGTGATGATCATGCGGGTGAGGTTCACGGCATCCGCATCGGCGCCGGGGGTGACGAAGCCGGTCAGAGTGACCGTCGAGCCGTCGTAGGCCTCAGGGCGCGTGGCCGTCGCGAAGACGCTCGACCACTCCCCGACCCCGAAGGTCGTGGTGTCCGCTACGCCGAGCGTCGGGGTGTCCGCACCGGCGAAGAGGGTGCCGGTCGCATCCGCCCGCGACATCGCGAGTTCTACAGACAGCGATGCGGGCGGAAGCACGAGTGCGGCGACGACGACCCCGCTCGCGACGACGCCGGCCGAAACGACACCGGCCGCTTTGAGGGTGCGTTTCGGGGGCGCGACGGGCGCAGCATCCGATGGAGCGGGTCCGTGATCGTGGCCGTGATCCGTCTCGGCTCCCAATGGGAGCGTGCACGACCAGATCGCTCCGGCGAGCACGACGACCGCACCTGCGCATGCGAACCAGATCGATTCGGGGCTGATGTAGAGGGTGAGCTGGCCGGTGAGGCCGAGACCGAGGGTCACGACCGAGATGACGACGGCGAGGCCGAGGCCGAGCCAGCGCGTCGCGATGGCTCGCCAGCGGGGACGGGACTGCTCAGCCAAAGACGTTCACCCCGATCCCGATCGCGAACGCGCTCATCACGACGACCGCGACCACGCCGACGAGCGTGCGGGTGGTGAACGTTGTGCGCAGCAGCGCGAGCATCTTGATGTCGACCAGCGGTCCCACCAGGAGGAAGGCGATCAGCGCACCGGAGGAGAACGTCGAGGCGAACGACAGGGCGAAGAAGGCGTCGACGTTCGAGCAGATCGCGACCGTCATCGCGAGCGCCATCATCGCGACGATCGAGAGCACCGGGTTCGAGCCGATCGCGAGCAGCATGTCGCGCGGCACGAGCACCTGTACGGCGCCCGCGAGTGCGGAGCCGATCACGAGCGCGGGCATGACGGCGCGCAGCTCGATCAGGAACTGCGTGAGACTGCGACGGGTCGGGGTGCCGTGCTCGTGCTGCACCCGCTCGCACGTGGCGGTGAACTGCTGGGTGAGCAGGGCGTCGGGCGAGGGGTGACGGCTGTAGATCCAGCCGATCAGGTTCGCGATCAGGTATCCGCCGACGAGCCGCGCGACGAGGATGCCGCCGTCCCAGCCGAACGCGGCGTGCGTGGTGATGATGACGATCGGGTTCACGATGGGCGCGGCGATCAGGAAGGTCATCGCCTCCGCCGGCGCGAGGCCGCGCATCATCAGACCACGGGCGAAGGGCACGTTGCCGCACTCGCACACCGGGATCAGCATCCCGAGCAGCGAGAGCACCGCACGACGCGCCCAGCCGCGCGTAGGCAGCCAGCGCTGGATGAGATCCGGCGGCAGCCACACCTGCACGACGATCGACAGCACCACGCCGAGCACGACGAACGGCAGCGCCTCGATCAGCACGCTCAGTGCGAGGGTCAGTCCGTCCTGCGCGCGGTTGGGCAGCGACGCCTGGAACAGCGACGGTGCGAACCTGTCGATCAGGAACAGCGCCGCGATGATGACGACACCGATGCCGACGCCGATCCACGGCGAGCGAGGGGCGCGCGAGTTGCGACCCGGCCCAGCAGCAGTCGACGCGCGCGGCGGGCTGACAGTGCTCACGCGGACGCTGATCCCTCAGCGGCTGCGCGCCGGTTCGCGCACGGAGTGCACAGTCCGAAGATGTCGACGACGTGCTCGGCCTCGCTGAAGCCGTGCAGCGACGCGGTGCGCTGCGCCCAGGCCTCGACGTCCTTCGCCTCGATCTCGACGGTCAGACCGCACGAACGGCAGATCAGGTGGTGGTGGTGGCCCTCGGTCGAGCAGGCGCGGTAGAGCGCCTCGCCCTCCGGGCTCTGCAGCGAATCGGCGTCTCCCGCTGTGGCGAGGCCCGACAGCGTGCGGTAGACCGTGGCGAGACCGATTCCGGTGTTCTCGTCGCGAAGCGTGGCGTGAAGAGTCTGCGCGCTCACGAAACCGCGCGCATCCGCGAGCGCCTCACGCACGCGCTCACGCTGCCAGGTATTGCGCTGAACCATACCGAGAGTCTAGGCCGCGGCGCTTGTCACGGGCTGAGAGCGTCGTGTCACCCGTGCGCGCGAGCGCTGCACCAGCCAGCATCCCGCGTAGAGGAGGAACGAGATGGTCGTGATGTACGGGCTCACCGGCAGGGTGCCTGCGAGCGCGAGCAGGATGCCGCCGACGGCGGAGACGAACCCGAACAGCGCCGCGAGCAGGGGCACGGTGAGGGGGCCGGCCGCCACGCGCATGGCCGCCGCGGCGGGGGTCACCAGCAGCGCCATGACCAGCAGCGCGCCGATGATGTGCACGCTGACGGCGACGATGAGTCCGAGCAGCACCATGAACGCCAGACTGAGCGCGCCGGTGGGGATGCCGCGGGCGCTGGCGGCGACGTTGTCGAGCGAGTCGAACCGCAGCGGATTCCACATCACCAGCAACCCGATCAGCACGAAGGCGCTGATGCCGATCAGCCACCCGAGGTCGGGGCTGGACACCGAGACGATCTGGCCCGTGAGCAGGCTGAAGCGGTTGGCGCTGCGCCCGTCGTAGAGCGACAGGAACAGGATGCCGAGGCCGAGGCCGAACGGCATCAGCACACCGACGATCGAATTGCGGTCGCGCGCCTTCGAACCGAGGATGCCGATCAGGATCGCGGCGACCAGGGCGCCTCCGAGCGATCCTGCCACCACGCTGCCGCCGAACAGCAGGGCCGCGGCGGCACCGGCGAACGACAACTCGCTCACGCCGTGCACGGCGAAGGCGAGGTCGCGCTGCATCACGAAGACGCCGATCAGCCCGCCGACGATGCCCAGCACCGCCCCCGCGATGATCGAGTTCGCGAGCAGGGCGACGAGTGCGCCGTAGTCCTGGAACGAGAAGACGTCGCCCCAGTCGATGCTGTGCACGATCATGCGGTCACCCCCGCGCAGCATCCGGGCACGATTGCCGACGCCGGGCCGAGCACCGACTTCGGAGAAGTGCAGCTGACTCGCAGAGATTCGTGCGATGCCTCCGAAGAACGTGCAGTTCTCCGCAGCTGCTGCACACCCGATGGCGCGATCATGCGACTTCTCCCGCGTCGTGATCGTGGTGCGGCTCGGCATCCGGCACGCCGACGACGACCAGGCGGTCGCCGGCACGGAGCACGAAGACCGGGGTTCCGTACAGGTCGGTGAGCACGCGGCTCTGCAGCACCTCGTCCGGGGTGCCGAGCACGAAGCGGCCGCCCGCGATGTAGAGGATGCGGTCGACCCTGCCCAGGATCGGGTTGATGTCGTGCGTCACGAACAGCACGGCGGCATCACGCTCGCGGCGCTGACGGTCGATTATGTCGGTGATGCCGAGCTGGTTCGCGAGGTCGAGGTTCGACAGCGGTTCGTCGCAGAGCAGCAGCGTCGGCGCATCCGCGAGGGCCTGTCCCACTCGCAGCCGCTGCTGCTCTCCTCCGGAGAGGAGTCCCACGCGGCGTTCGGCGAAGTGGGAGGCCCCGACGCCCTCGAGCAGTGCGTCGACTCTGGCCCTGTCACCGCGGCGCGGGATGGGCAGTCCGAATCGCGTGCCGTTCACGCCGAGGGCGACCACGTCGCGGGCACGCATGCTGGTGTCCGGAGGCAGGGGCCGCTGCTGAGGAATGTACCCGATGCGCGGGTTGCCTCGACGAACCGGATGCCCAGCGACGCGGATACTGCCCGAGCTCAGTGGTTGCAGACCGAGGATCGCGCGCATGAGCGTGGTCTTGCCCGAGCCCGACGGCCCGAGCACGGCGATGAACTCACCGGGCTGGACGGTCAGATCGAGTCCGGACCACAGTTCCCGGTGCCCGCGATGAAGCGCCGCCCCGGTGATCTCGAGTACGGGCGCCGATCGGCCCGCGCTCGCGCCGGTGTCGGCCCCACTCACTTCTCGAGTGCGGCGGCGAGGTCCTGGATCGCATCACGCATCCACTCAGAGTACGACGATCCGTCCTCGAGCAGCTCCGTGAATGCGACGACAGGGATGCCGGCGGCCTCAGCCGCCTCCTCGACGCGCTCGGTCTCGGCGCCGCCGGTCTGCGCGTTGGTGAGCAGCGCCTTGACCTCGCCGCCCTCGATGACATCGAGTGCCGCGAGAAGCGTAGCGGGAGAGACATCGGTGCCCTCTTCCACCGCTTCCGCGAAGCCCTCGGGCGTCACGTCGGTGAGGCCGGCGGCCGCCGCGATGTAGCCGGGCAGCGGCTCGGTGATGAACACCGACGCTCCGCCGGCGTCGACGCCGAGCGTCTCGAGCTCGGCCTCGAAGCCCTCGAGGTCGCTGATGATCTCGGCGGCCGCTGCAGTGAAGTCGGCCTCGCCGTCGGGGTCGAGCTCGGTGAACTCCTCTGCCATGCCCTCGACCACGTGGATCATGGTGTGCGGGTCGAACCAGACGTGCTCGTTGAAGCCCTCGATGTGATCGTGGCCCTCGTGGCCCTCTTCTTCGGCGTGGTCGTGGCCCTCTTCCTCGGAGTGGCCCTCCTCCTCGGAGTGGCCCTCTTCCGCGCGGCCCTCTTCCGCGTGCTCATCGGTCGCGGCATCCTCATGCCCCTCGTTGCCGGGGAAGTCGTGCGAGAAGGATGCCGCCGTGAAGACGTGCACGTCGGACTCACCGATGAGGGTGTCGACGAACGAGTCGTAGCCTCCGCCGTTCTCGATGACGAGGTCGGCATCCTGCACGGTCAGGCGGTCGCGCGCTGAAGCCTCGTAGGAGTGCGGGTCCTGCGAAGCCGAGGTGATGATCGAGGTCACGTCGACGCGGTCGCCGCCGATCTGCGCGGCGAGCGATCCGTAGACGTTGGTGCTGGCCACGACCTGGATCACGCCGTCTCCGCCGCTCTCCGGAGCGGGAGTGGTGGAGCATCCGGCCAGGACGAGGGCGGAGACGGATGCGACGGCGAATGCGGCGACGGACTTCTTCATGCCCTCCACTCTACACGCTAATGATAACCATTCTCACCACGCGATAGGCCCAGGGCGCCCTCCCGCGAAACCCTGAAGGCTCAGGGAGGGCGACCGAGCATGGCGCCGCGAGAGTCCCGACGAGGACGCCCGCGGCGCTCAGCCGAGAAGATCGCCCGGCGCGATCCAGGCCGTGGTCTCGCCCGGCAGCGAGTGTCCGTCGAGTGCGCGGCTCGAGAGCACGACACCGGCGGCATCCGCGCCGAGTTCGAGCGGCTCCTCGCCGAAGTTCGTGACGATCTGCCAGCCGTTCGGCCTCGTGAAGCGCAGCACGTCGGCGCGCCCGGTGTCGTTCCACACCAGCGCCTCACCGGTCTGCAGCAGATGCCGCAGGCGCAGCGCCTCGCGGTACAGCGACAGGGTGGACGACGGATCATCCGCCTCGACGTCGACGGCGTACTCGGCGAACCACTCCGGCTGCGGCAGATGAGCGCCGTCGGTGCCGAATCCGAACGAGGATCCGGATGCCGTCCACGGCAGCGGCACGCGGCATCCGTCCCGTCCGAGTCCGTCGAACTCGGCACCGCGGAAGAACGCCGGGTCCTGACGCTGCGCTGCCGTGATCGTCGCGACCTCGTGCAGTCCCAGCTCCTCTCCCTGGTAGAGGTAGGTGCTGCCGGGAAGCCCCAGCAGCAGCAACGTCGCCGCGTTCGCCCGGCGAGCGCCTCGTGCACGGTCGAGCTTGTCCTCCGGACCGCCGGCCGCCACCCACTCGACGCCCTGCTTGACCGGGCGCCCTCCCAGGGGCGCGAGGCCGTACCGCGTGGCATGCCGGGTGACGTCGTGGTTGGAGAGCACCCACGTGCTCGATGACCCGGTCACCCGGGCCTGCTCGAGGTTGTCGGCGATGATGCTCCGGAACTGACCGGCATCGAAGTCGGCGACGAGGAGGTCGAAGTTGAATGCCTGACCGAGTCCCTCCGCCGACGCGTACTTCGCACGGCGCTCCGGTGTCGCCACCCACGCCTCCGCGACCGCCGTGCGCGGCGGGTCGTACTCGTTGAACACGCGACGCCACTCGGCGTAGATGTCGTGCACCTCATCACGGTCGCTGAGAGGATGCCGGCCCGACGAACGGTCGATCAGCTCGAGATCTGCACGTGAGGGCAGCGGCTCCGTGAGGTCTTTGGTGAGCATGTGCGCGACATCGATGCGGAACCCGTCGACTCCGCGGTCGGACCAGAAGCGCAGGGTCTTCAGGAAGTCCGCGCGGACCTCGGGGTGATCCCAGTTCAGATCGGGCTGCTCGGTGGCGAAACTGTGCAGGTACCACTGCCCGTCCTCCACGCGCTCCCATGCCGGGCCGCCGAACGCCGCCCCCCAGTCGGTGGGCGGCTCAGCCCCGTCGGGGCCCGCGCCCTCGCGGAAGATGTACCGCTCGCGCGCCGCGGATCCGCGCCCGGCGGCGAGCGCCTCCTGGAACCACTCGTGCAGGTCGGACGTGTGATTGGGGACGATGTCGACGACGACGTGGATGCCGCGCTCGTGCAGCGCAGCGACCATGGCGTCGAAATCCTCCAGTGTGCCGAGCCTCGGATCGACGTCGCGGTAGTCGGCGACGTCGTAGCCGCCGTCCGCGAGCGCCGAGGGGTAGAACGGGCTCAGCCACACCGCGTCTATGCCGAGCTGCGCGAGATAGTCGGCGCGGCTGACGATGCCGGGGATGTCACCGAGCCCGTCCCCGTTCGCATCCGCGAAGCTGCGCGGGTAGATCTGGTAGACGGCTGCCTGCCGCCACCACGCCGCCGTGCTGTCGCCTGCGGTGATGTCGTCGCGGGTCTCGGTGAGAGGCGCATCGGTCATGAGGGGGTGTTGCTCCTTCTGTCTTTCGATGGTCTGAGGTCGTGAGGATCAGCCCTTGACGGCGCCCTGCGTGACGCCCTCCATGACGAAGCGCTGGGTGAACAGGTACGCCAGGATCGCCGGGGCCATCGCCATCAGGTACGAGGCGAACGACACGTTGTAGTTGTTGCTGAACTGGGTCTGGAACAGGTTCTGCCGCACCGGCAGCGTCTGCAGCGCCGGATCCGAGATGATGAGCGACGGCATCATGAAGTCGTTCCACGCGTAGAGGAACGCGAAGATGCCGACCGTCGCGCTCATCGGGGCGAGCAGCGGGAAGATCAACTGCCAGAACGTCTGCCACGTACTGGCGCCGTCGATGCGCGCGCTCTCCTCCAGCTCGAGCGGGATCGACCGGAGGAAGGCGGTGAACAGCAGCACGCTGAAGCTCAGCTGGAACATGGTCGCGAGGATGATGACGCCGAGCGGATTGTCCAGGCCCACGCGTCCCGTCAGCTGGATCTGCGGCAGAGCCACGACGGGGAACGGGATGAACATCGCTGCGAGCAGGTAGAAGAACGAGTAGCGGAACAGCCGCCGATCCCAGTTGCGCACGATCGCGTACGACGCGAACGCGGCGAGCAGTATCGTCGCGATCACGGTGCCCGCGGTCACCAGCAGTGAGATCGCCGCACCGACGGGGAACTTGGTGAGGTTCCAGGCCTCGACGAACCCGTCGATGCTGAACGGCGCGGGAAGCGAGAAGGCGTTGCCGTCGACCGCCTGTCCCGTGGTCTTGAACGCCATCGAGATCGTGACGTACAGGGGCAGGAGCACGGTGACCGCGCACAGGATCAGGATGATCGTGCCTGACCAGTTCACGCGCTCCATGCGCACACGCGGCTTCTTCCCCACGGTCTGGGTGGTGATCGTCTGCGTCGACATCAGAGGGCATTCCTTCCGCGGGTCAGCGAGAGCTGAAGGAGCGAGATCAGTACGGCGACGATGAAGAAGATCGTCGCGTTGGCCATCTGGTAGGCGTAGTCGCCGCTGTTGAAGCCGGCGATGATCGTCATCGCGACGCTGCGTGTGGCGGTCCCTGGCCCACCGTTAGTGAGGCCGACGATGATGTCGTAGGCGTTCAGGAAGCCCTTGAATCCGAGGATGACGTTGATCACCACGTACCCCGCGACGAGCGGGATCGTGATGCGCGTGAGCTGCTGCGGCTTGCTCGCGCCGTCGATGCTCGCCGCCTCGTACACCTCGTTCGGCACCGAGAGCAGGCCGGCGATGTAGATCAGCAGCGCACCGGGGACGGCCTGCCACGCGGTCACGATCACGATCGCCACCCACGCCAGATCAGGATTCGCCAGCAGGCTGGTCTCGAGCCACGGGATGCCGGTGGCCGCACCAGCGGCAGGAATCGAGTTCGAGAACAGGAAGTTGAACACGTACGCGATGATGATGCCCGAGATCACCATCGGGATCACGAAGATCGTGCGCAGGCCCGTCTTGAACCGGATGCGGGAGGTGAGGCCCACGGCGAGCAGGAACGCGATGACGTTGACGACGATCACTGTCGCGATCGAGAACCCGAACGTGAACAGGTAGCTCTGCAGGATCGCCGGGTCGCTGAACATGGCGATGTAGTTGGTCAGCCCGTTGAAACTCCACTCACCGATCCCGATCGAGTCGGTGAAGCTGAAGAATATCCCCATCACCGCAGGCAGCGTGATCGCGAGGGTGAAGAGCACGAGCGTCGGAAGCAGGAACAGGTAGTAGATCGGCTCGACCCTTCGGGTGCGCCGACGGAGCCTGCGTCCCTGTCCTGTGACGATGGAGGTCGTGTCCGTGGTCGGACTGTTGGGCCGCGTGATGTTCGCGGATGCGGTGGTGCTCACGGTGCGGACTCCTCTGTCTCGCCTGCGGCCGCATCTTCTGTGGTGGGGATCGGAGCGCGGAAGGCGATGCGAGCCCAGTCCGCGTCCATCGTGCGCAGCGTCGATGTCGTCGAGGCGCCCAGCACCATCGCCTGGGCGTAGTTCATCACCGGGATCGTCTTGGGGACGAGCACCGACGCGCCCTGATAGATCTGCCCGTTCTCGTAGTAGTCGATCATCCCCTCGATCCGCGGGTCGTTCGGAGCAGGAGCGTCCTTGGTCGGCGTGAAGCCGAGCTGGGATTCGTTGTACGCCTCGATGTTCTCGGGGAGGTACAGATACTCGAGGAAGTCGCGTGCCGCGTCCTGGTGCCGCGATCCCTCGGGGATCATCGCTCCGAGATCCATGTTCACGCGCACGCCGAGGTCGGCCGGATCGTCGGTCATGGGCAGGGGGAAGGTGCCGAGCTCGAGGTCGGGCGCGGTCTTCGCGATCTCGCTGAAAGCCCACGGGCCCTGCATGTACATCGCCGCCTCGCCTTCGCCGAACGCGAGGTTGCCGTCACCGTAGCCCCGGCTCTCGGCATCCTCGTTCGTGTACTCGGTCGCGAGCTGCATCATCTGCTCCATGGGCTCGGCGAAGTCCTTCTCGAACGAGACCTCGGAGTCTGGACCGACCGCTGCGCCTTCGACGGCCATCGCGTCGAAGAACTCGATCGTGTCGACAGAGCCGCCGATCGTGTAGTCGTACCAGCCCTGACCGACGGTCCAGTCGTCCTTGAACGTGCCGTAGAACGGGTCGATCCCGGCATCCTTGAGCTGGTCGCACACGGCGATCAGCTCGTCCCAGGTCTGCGGCACTTCCAGTCCCTCGGCCCGGAAGATCTCCTTGTTGTAGATCACGGAGGCCGCCATCACCGAGTACGGCAGGGCGCTCGTGCGGCCCTCGCACGAGCCGTATTGCTCCATGAGCGGTTGCAGATCATCCCGGATGGCGGAGGCCGCATCCGTCTCGGAGAGATCGATCAGGGCGCACCGCTGGACGAAGCGCGCGATCTCGTAGTTGTAGTTGCCGAGGATGAGGTCGGGCGGGTTGCCCCGCACGAAGCTGGCGGAGATGACGTCCGGCCCCGATGTGTCGATCTCCACCCGCACGTCGTCCTGAGACGCGTTGTACTCCGCGACGAGCTCGGTCATGAACGGGATCGCCTCGCGCTTGTTGAAGGTGAAGCGGATCGTCTCCGCAGACGAGCCGGCGGCGCAGCTCGTGAGAGCCGCGCCGACCATCGCGAGGCCGAGGCCACCGGCGACCATCCGCAGCGCGCGTGTTCGTTTCTCAGACACCGTCGTCCTTCCGATCCGATAGATCCGAACATTAAATCTAATGAACGAATTTACTGTCGGGAGGTACTCTCTCATTGGAACGAGAGGAAGGTCAAGCGTTGTGACAGAAGTCGCCGCAGGGCTCGGAACCGGACGCGCGAGCGTCGGGGCCGTCCTCGACTTCGCCTGGGAGGCGGGGCAGTTCACCGCCACCGAGGTCATGGCCGCCACGTCGCTGACGCGCTCCACCGCCATCGATGCGATCGACACGCTCGTCGGAGCCGAGGTCCTGCGGGAGCTCCCCAATGCTCGTGCCGCAGGCAGCTATCGCTCCGGACGCCCGGCCAGGCGCTTCGCCCTCTCCGACGACCTCGGCGTCGTCGTGGGCATCGACGCCGGCGACACGCATCTCGCCGTCACGGTCGCCGACCCGCTCGATCGCACGCTCGTGCATCACCGTGTCGAGATCTCCTCGGCGCAGTCCGCCGACGAGCGGCGGGCGACCATCATCGAGCAGCTGCGTACGGCTCTCGACGAGGCCGGCATCCCGCGAGACCGCGTGCTCGCGCTCTGCGCCGGTGTCGCCGCGCCCGTGAACCGCGACGGCGTCTCGCCGCCTCACCCCGACGGCTTCTGGGAGCGGACGAACCCCGGCCTCGCCGAGGCGCTGCGCGACTGGGCTCCCGTCGTGGAGATCAAGAACGACGCCCAGCTCGCCGCCATCGCCGAGGGCGCTGTGGGGGCGGCGATCGGATGCCGCGACTACGTCGCCCTGCTCGCCAGTGAGCGCTTCGGCGGCGGAGTGGTCGTCGACGGGCATGTGCTGCACGGCGCGCACGGCGGTGTCGGAGAGAGCATCGTGTTCGATCACATCGTCGGTGTCGGCTCGGCCTTCGGGCTCCGGTACGCCGTGCAGAATCAGGCCAGAGCCGCGGTGAAGGCCGGCGAGATCACCGCAGACAGCGCGGTGGGGCGACTCGTAGCGGAGGAGCGCATCGATTCGCGGGTCGTACTGACTCTCGCGGCGTCAGGAGACGCGGATGCCGTGCTCGTCACCGACCGCGTCGGTGCGACTGTCGCACGCGTCGTCGGAGTGCTCGGCAGCATGTACGACCCCTCGCGCGTGATCGTGTGCGGGGCGGTCGCCGAGAGCATCGAGCCAGTGCTCGCCGCCGCGCGGCGCATCCTGCCCGAGGAGCTTCATCTCCCCGCGCCCGAGATCGTCGCCTCGACCCTCGGTGCCGCCGTGGTCTCCGCCGGAGCCGTCGCGACCGCGCGCCGCGCAGCGCGCGAGCGAGCCGTGCCCCGACTCGCGGAGCAGCGACTCAGCGCGCCCGCCTAGTCGCGGCATCCGACCGGGCCGTCAGTCGACGAGCAGCGCGGGCTCCTCCAGGATGCTGGCGACGTCGGCGATGAAGCGGCTCATGCCGTCGCCGTCGATGACGCGGTGATCGAAGGACCCTGCGACCGTGGTGACGTACCGCGGACGCACTTCGCCGTCGACGACCCACGGCTTCTGGCTGATCGTGCCCATCGCCACGATGCCGGCCTCGCCGGGGTTGATGATCGGGGTGCCGGCATCCATCCCGAACACGCCGATGTTGGTGATCGTGATCGTGCCGCCCTGCTGGTCGGCCGGCGGGGTCTTGCCCTCGCGCGCGGTGAGCGTGAGACGGTTGAGCGCCCGCGCGAGCTCGCGCATGTTGAGGTCCTGCGCGTCCTTGATGTTGGGCACGAGCAGGCCGCGCGGGGTCGCCGCGGCGATGCCGAGGTTGACGTAGTGGCGCACCGAGATCTCGGCGCCGCCGTCGGTCTCGACCCAGGCCGCGTTGACCATCGGGTTACGGCGCACAGCCCAGATCACGGCGCGCGCCACGATCAGCAGCGGCGACACCTTGATGTCGGCATAGTCGGGCGAGGTCTTCAGGCGCTTGACGAGTTCCATCGTGCGCGTCGCGTCGACCTCCTTCCAGACAGTGACGTGCGGTGCGGTGTACGCGCTCTGCACCATCGCCGAGGCGCTGACCTTGCGCACGCCCTTGACGGGGATCGATTCGGTGCGAGCATCGGAATCGTGAGATGCGGACGCGGCGACGCCGCGGGCGAGGCCGGCCGGAGCGGTCTTCGGCGCCACGGTCTCCTCGCGTACCGCGCCCCACTCCGGGGTCTCGATGTTGCGGAACACGCTCGCCTGCGACGCCTGCTTCACCACGTCATCGCGGGTCACCTCGCCGTCGGCACCGGTCGGGGTGATCGAGGAGAGATCGACTCCGAGGTCGCGGGCCAGCTTGCGGATCGGCGGCTTCGCGATCACGCCGACCGACGAGCGCACCGGACGCACCGCGGGGCGCGTGCGACGCGAGGTCGCGCCCGCACCGGTGCCGTACCCGACGAGAACCGAGCCGCCGGGCTCCTCCGCAGGGGCGGGCGGCTGCGTGACCGCGGCTGCCCCGGCATCCGACACGAAACTGATGATGGGGGTGCCGACCTCGACCGTGGTGCCCTCGCCGACCAGCAGATCGCCGACGACGCCGGCGTACGGCGACGGCAGCTCGACGAGCGACTTGGCCGTCTCGATCTCGCAGATCACGTCGTTGACGGCGACATCGTCACCAGGAGCGACCTTCCACGTGACGATCTCGGCCTCGGTCAGGCCCTCGCCGACGTCGGGGAGGTTGAAGTTCTGCGTGCTCATTGCGTGTCCTTTCGGAACAGAGTCAGTAGGCCAATGACCGGTCGACGGCCTCGAGGATGCGGTCGGCATCCGGGAGGAACGTTCCCTCGAGCTTGGCGGGCGGGAACGGGGTGTCGTAGCCCGACACCCTCAGCACGGGGGCTTCGAGCGCATAGAAGGCGCGCTCCATCACGGTCGCGGCGATCTCGCTGCCGAGGCTGTTGAACCCCGGCGCCTCCTGCGCGTAGACCACACGACCGGTCTTGCGGGCCGAGTCGAGGATGGGACCGTAATCGACCGGTGACAGCGACCGCACGTCGACGACCTCGCAGCTCGTCCCCTCGCCCTCGGCGAGCGCAGCCGCCTGCAGCAGCGTCGTGACCATCGCGCCGTGGCCGACCAGGGTGACGTCGGTGCCGGTGCGCACGACGCGCGACGAGTGCAGCGGCGCGGCGGACCGGTCGAACTCGACCTCGCCCTTCTGCCAGTACTTGCTCTTCGGCTCGAGGAAGATGACCGGATCATTCGAGGCGATCGCCTCCTGGATCATCCAGTACGCATCGTTCGGTGTCGACGGCGCGACGACCCTCAGCCCCGGCGTGTGCGTGAAGTAGGCCTCCGGGCTCTCCTGGTGGTGCTCGATCGCGCCGATGTGGCCGCCGTACGGGATGCGGATCACGATCGGCATCGACAGCGCACCCTCGTGCCGGTTGGTGATCTTCGCCAGTTGCGAGGTGATCTGATCGAACGCGGGGAACACGAAGCCGTCGAACTGGATCTCGCAGACCGGCCGGAACCCGGCCATCGCGAGCCCGATCGCGGTTCCGACGATGCCGGACTCCGCGAGCGGTGTGTCGAGCACGCGCTTCTCACCGAAGTCGCGCTGCAGATGCTCGGTGATGCGGAACACCCCGCCGAGCTTGCCGATGTCCTCTCCCATGAGGAGCACGCTCTGGTCGTCTTCCATCGCCTTGCGAAGGCCGGCGTTGAGGGCCTTGCTGAGCGGCATCGTCTCGAGCGTCATGACTGGGCTCCCGGCTGTTCGAAGGACGCCTCGTACTGGGCGCGCCACGCGCGCTGCTCGTCCATGAGCGGATGCGGCTCGCTGTACACGTGATCGAAGATCTTGTTCGCAGGGGGCGATTCGAGTGCGAGGGAGCGGACGCGGAGGTCTTCCGCGGCGTCGGCGGCTTCGGCATCCACCTCCTCGAAGAACGATCCTGCGGCGCCCCGCCCCTCGAGGAACGCGCGCATGCGCGGGATCGGATCCCGCAGCTGCCACGACTGCTCCTCGTCGCTGGTGCGGTACTTCGTCGGGTCGTCGCTCGTGGTGTGCGCGCCGAGACGATACGTCTCCGCCTCGATCGCGCGGGGGCCTTTTCCGGCGCGGGCTTCGTCGAGAGCGACGCGCGAGACGGCGTAGCTCGCGAGCACGTCGTTGCCGTCGACGCGGATGCTGTCGATGCCGTAACCCTCACTGCGTCGTGCGAACGGCACCCTGGTCTGCGTGGAGACGGGCACCGAGATCGCCCACTGGTTGTTCTGCAGGAAGAAGACGGTCGGGGTCTGGTAACTGGCGGCGAAGACCATCGCCTCATGCACGTCGCCCTGGCTCGAGGCGCCGTCGCCGTAGTAGACGATCACTGCTTCATCGCGCTCGGGGTCTCCGGTGCCGGTGCGGTCGCCGAAGTTCAGACCCATGGCGTACCCCGTGGCGTGCAGCACCTGCGAGCCGAGCACCAGCGTGTACAGCCGGGTGTTGCCGTTGGCCGGATCGGTCGGATCCCATCCGCCGTGCGAGATGCCGCGCATCAGCTTGATGATGCCGATCGGATCGACGCCCCGGATGCGGGTGACGGCGTGCTCGCGGTAAGAGGGGAACACGGTGTCCTGCGCGCGCGCGGCCCTGGCCGATCCCACCTGCGCCGCCTCCTGGCCTCGGCTCGGCGGCCACAGGGCCAGCTGCCCCTGGCGCTGCAGGTTGGTGGCTTGGTTGTCGATCGCGCGGATGACGACCATGTCGCGGTAGAACTGCTCGAGCTCTGCATCGCTGATCGCTTCGATCAGTGGCAGATACTGCTCAGCGGCAGGGCTGGGCGCGAAGCGGCCATCCGCCTCGAGGACGCGGACGATATCGGTCTCTGACGAGGTCACGGTTCTACGCTAACCGAGCCGACATGCCCGGTCACGTATACCTAGGACGCCCTCGTATCTGCCTGGAGTCCGGAGAAACCGCTGATCAGCGCGCAGTGGAGGCGACGTGGAGCACCCGGTCGATCGAGGCGTCCTCGCCGACGGAGATGCGGATGCCGTCGCCGGAGAACGGCCTGACGACGATGTCGGCGGCCACGAATGCCGCGGCGATCTCATCGGTGCGATCGCCGGTGGGCAGCCACACGAAGTTGCCCTGCGCGTCGGGTACGTCCCAGCCCAGTGCACGCAGTCCGTCCAGCAGGCGCGCCCGCCGCTCGACGATCACCGCGACCCGGTCGAGCAGTTCGGTCGCGGCAACGAGGCTCGCGATCGCGGCGGCCTCCGCGGCGGCCGTGACCGACAGCGGAACACTGGTCGCCCTCGCCGCATCGAGCACCTTGGCCTGACCGATCGCGTATCCGACGCGGAGCCCGGCGAGTCCGTACGCCTTCGAGAAGGTGCGCAGCACCACTACGTTCGGATGCTGCTCGAACACGCGCGAGGCCAGCCCGTCCACCGCACCCTCCGCGGTGACGAACTCGGCGTACGCCTCATCGAGGATGACCAGCACGTCGGAGGGAACCTTGCCGATGAACGCGGTGAACTCGTCGCCCGTGATGATCGGACCAGTGGGGTTGTTGGGGGTGCACAACAGGATCGCACGGGTGCGCTCGGTGACGGCATCCGCCATCGCGTCGAGATCGTGCCGCGCATCTGCGGTCAGCGGCACCGGTACGCCGGTCGCCCCGGCGACGAGAGGCAGACCCGGGTACGCCTCGAACGAGCGCCACGCGTAGACGACCTCGTCGCCGACGGATGCCGCGGCCTGCACCAGTTGGTAGAGGATGGCGACGCTGCCGCTGGCGACGTGCACCTGGTCGACCTCGACGCCGTAACGGGCCGCGAGGCGCTCGCGCAGGCGGGTCGCCGAGGCGTCGGGATAGCGGTTGATCGGCGTGGTGCGACCGAGAGCCTCGAGCACGGACGGCAGCGGATCGAATGGGTTCTCGTTGCTGGAGAGCTTGAATGCATCCGGTCCCGCCTGCTTGCCTTGCCGGTACGGCGCGAGGGCGGCGATCTCTGGACGGATGCGGGGAAGGATCGGCTCGGTCACGAGGTCAGTCTACGAGTGACCGTCCGGTGACAACCGTCATCGGTCGTGCGAGACTGAATCCACCATGCGTTTCATCATCCGAGTCGTCATCAACGCGTTCGCACTGTGGGTCGTCACGCTGATCCCGGCGCTGCAGGTCGCGATCGTCGCATTCCCTCCAGGGGAGACCCTGCAGCTCGTGCTCACGCTGCTCGCGGTCGGCGCGATCTTCGCGCTGGTCAACACGATCATCGGCACGGTCGTGAAGATCCTGGCGTTCCCGCTCTACATCCTCACGCTCGGACTCATCGGCCTCATCATCAACGGCTTCCTGCTGTGGCTCACCGCGTGGATCACGTCCGGCTTCGGCTGGGGTCTCACGGTCGGCAGCTTCTGGTGGGGCGTGCTCGCGGCGATCATCATCTCGATCATCAACGCGGTGTTCGGCGGCATCCTCCGCCCGCAGCGCAAGCAGCGTCGCGACTGATCCTCGGCCCACCGCCGGATCGGACGCGTCACCGCCTCCGCGCGACGTACTCCGTCGATTCGATCGCGACGGCCTCGTTCAGTTCTCCGGCCTTGGCGAGCCACGCCTCCAAGCGCACGTCGCCCGACTCGTCCGCCATCTCTGCGGTCTCGGTGTAGCTCTCCATCATGTGTGCCGGGAACACCACGTCGAAAGGATCGCCGTCCCTGGTCACGACGACGCTGTCCGCTGAGCCGGTGCCGCCCGGCGCTCCGCCGCCGGCGAGGCTGCTGACGAAATCGTCGGTGTGCCGCAACTCGATGAGCAGTTGGTCCTCTGCCACCACCGGATGCACCGGGCTGCCCGCTGTCACCTGCACGGTCACGTCGAAGCCGCTCTGCGTCGAGAGATAAGCGGCGTTCATCGCCGACTGCGAGTGCGCGTACACGTGGACCTCGTCTCCCGGCTGCGCCCCCGCCGCTTCCAGAGCCTCGACCGTCGCGGCGTACGACGCCGACTCCTGCCCCGCGTACAGGTCGAGGTTCGACTTCAGATCGAAGGGCTCCTTCGGGTCGAGGCTGGGCTGCGTTCCCTTCGCGTAGAGCACGAACCTGTTCGTACCGTCGGGCATCGTGTACTTCTCGACCTTGAGCTGCGCGCCTGTCGCGTCGGGGAAGCGCCTCAGCGCCTCAGCCAGGCTCGTCGGCGGAGCGATCTGCGTGCCCGTCCGCACGGGCGTCACCGACACCGGGCCGCCGCTCCCGGACAGCGTCGCATTCGGTGAGAGTCTGCCGGAGCCGGTCGCTGCGGCCGCCGCGACCACACCCAGCAGCGTACCCAGATCCGGAACGACGCCGGGGCCCGTACCCATCGGTCCCATGTCGAGCTGTCCGTCCAGCCCCTCGAATCGCTTCGCGTGCCAGTTCGCGAGCAACCACTTCTCCATCTCGACCACTCGCGGATCGGACCTCTCGAGCTGCGCGATGCGCGCGTCGATGGCGAAGGCGTGCGCCGTGTCCTGAACCGCCAGCGCTGACAACTGCGCACGCAGTTCGACGAGTTCGTAGACGTCGGCCATCAGCAGCGTGTTGGCCGACGCGGTCAGGCATTCCACGTGCAGCGCATCGATCCGCTGCCCGCTCGCCCACAGCGCCACCGTGTCGACCTGAGCGCTGAGCTCCGGCGTGGCGACGATGAAACCGTGTGCGCTGCGCACCGCCGCCGCGGCATCGGCGAGCGTCGGTGCGATCGCGCCCAACGCCGTCGCGACGGCTCGCAGCGCGTCGGGGTCGACGGCGATCGCGCCGCCGTGGGTGATGTCGATGCCGTCGCTCATGCTCGACCAGCCGTGTCCAACTCCCACAGGCGGCTGCTCAGCACGCCGACCTCGATCGTGGTGCGCTCCCTTATGTCGATGATGAGCGCGTGCAGGGCTCGCACGCCCTCGGCCTGCCACTCGCTCGCCTCCACGAGCGGAAGCAGCCCCACTCCCGCGTCATCGAGGGCGCTGATCGCTTCATCGACGGCGCGCCGTGCGGAGAACCATGTCCAGAGGGCATCCGAAGCCCAGCCGTCTGAGGCGATGATGTTCAGCATGCGCCCAAGGATGGCGCGCTCCGCCGTCCGGCGCCCCGAGCAGGAGCGCGAACCGTGCAGAGCCCGCTTCGCGAGGTGATGGTGCAGAAAGAGAGCGAGTGCGGCTGTGCAGGAACGGCACCGACGGGCAGAATGGGACGCGTGACATCGCCCGAGCCCTTCCGCGTGATCTTCGTGTGCACGGGCAACATCTGCCGCTCTCCCATGGCAGAGGTGGTCTTCCGTGATCTCGCCGAGCGACAGGGACTCGGGGCTCGGATCGTCTCGAGCAGCGCCAGCACCGGCGAGTGGCATGTGGGCGAGCGGGCCGATGCCAGAACGATCGAGGCCCTCGAACGCCGGGGGTACGACGGTTCGCGCCATCGCGCGAAACCGTTCACCGCGTCATCCTTCGCCGAGAACGACCTCGTCGTCGCCCTGGATCGCACGCACGAGCGCATCCTGCGCGAATGGGCCCGCGATGAGGACCAGGAGGGCAAGGTGACGCTGCTGATGTCGTTCGGCCGCGACGCCGAGAACCTCGATGTACCCGATCCGTACTACGCGGAGGCACCGATGTTCGACTCGGTGCTGGCTATGATTGAGACCGCGACCAGGGGCCTGTTCCGCCAGCTCGAACCCGCCCTGCGCTCCAGCCGCATGATGCCGCGCACGTTGCCCCAGAACTGAGGGGCCCGATCAGGAGGACTCCCCTGACTTCCCCGAACTCCTTCCCCGTCCAGCCGCTGAGCCCCCTCGACGGGCGCTACCGCCCGGCAGTCGCCGCTCTCGGCGACTACCTCTCCGAGGCGGGCCTGAACCGTGCCCGCGTCGAGGCGGAGGTGGAGTGGCTGATCGCACTGACCGACCGTTCGCTGTTCGGCACCGCGCCGCTGACAGATGCCGACAAGGAGCGCCTGCGCGGCCTCTACCGCGACTTCGGCCAGAACGAGATCGACTGGCTCGCCGAGAAGGAAGCGGTCACGCGCCACGATGTGAAGGCCGTCGAGTACCTCGTTCGCGACCGCCTTCACGCGCTGGGCCTCGACTCGATCGCCGAGCTCACCCACTTCGCCTGCACGAGCGAGGACATCAACTCCGTCTCATACGCGCTCACCGTCAAGCGCGCCGTAGAGGATGTGTGGCTGCCGGCCTTCGACGGCCTGATCGCGGGGCTCCGCGAGCTGTCCGTAGAGCACGCGGATGCCGCGATGCTCTCCCGCACGCACGGTCAGCCCGCGACGCCGTCGACCATGGGCAAGGAGCTCGCGGTCTTCGCGTGGCGCCTCGAGCGCGTACGCGCCCAGCTTTCCGGGTCCGACTTCCTCGCGAAGTTCTCCGGTGCGACCGGCACCTGGTCGGCTCACCTCGCCGCAGATCCCGATGCCGACTGGCCGACGATCGCCCGCGAGTACGTCGAAGGCCTGGGTCTCGGCTTCAACGTCCTGACGACGCAGATCGAGTCGCACGACTGGCAGGTCGAGCTCTACGACCGCATGCGTCACGCCGGCGGCATCCTGCACAACCTCGCGACCGACATCTGGACCTACATCTCGATCGGCTACTTCACGCAGATCCCGGTCGCCGGCGCCACAGGTTCCTCGACGATGCCGCACAAGATCAACCCGATCCGTTTCGAGAACGCCGAGGCGAACCTCGAACTCTCCGCCGCCCTGTTGGGTTCGCTGTCGCAGACCCTTGTCACCTCGCGGATGCAGCGTGACCTCACCGACTCGACGACGCAGCGCAACATCGGCGTCGCGTTCGGCCACTCGCTGCTCGCCCTCGACAACCTGCGCCGCGGCCTGAACGAGATCTCGCTGGCCCGCGAAGTGCTGCTCGCCGATCTCGACGTGAACTGGGAAGTCCTCGCCGAGGCCATCCAGACGGTCATCCGCGCCGAGGTCGTCGCCGGCCGCTCGACGATCAGCGACCCCTACGCACTTCTCAAGGAACTGACCCGTGGTCACCGCGTCGGGGCAGCGGAGCTGGCATCCTTCGTCGAGGGTCTCGAGATCGGGGATGCCGCGAAGCAGCGTCTGCTCGCGCTCACACCCGCGACGTACACCGGCATCGCCGAGCGCCTCGCGAAGTGAGGCGCGCGAGCCGGGCGGCTCAGGACTTCGAGCTGTCGGTGTCAGGGGTCGGGGCGTCCGTGTCCGGCTCTTCGTCGTAGAGAACCGGACGGTCGAGCGTCTGGTCCTGGTACTCTCGCGGGTCGACGGCGAGGATCAGCATGGACATGATCAGAAGCGTCACGATGAACGCGCCGCCGCCGATCACCAGGCCCAGCGTGACCGGTGCGAGGCCCTCGTAGGAGCCGTTCGCGAGCGCGACGTTGACGCGGGACGTGAAGGCTCCGGTCGAGACCAGCGTGACCACGGCCGCGAAGATTCCGCACACGAGCGCGATCCCGAGCAGGTGCAGCGGGCGCAGCAGCTCTCGACGATTGGTCTTCTTCTCGCTCACGCGGACCCTCCAGTCTCGACCGAGGCGCTCGTGGTGCCGTCGGTGTCGGCATCCTTCGTCTCGTCGCTCGTCGTGCCAGGGCGATTCGGCGAGAAGCCGGCGATCGCGAGGAACACCGCGACGATGGCGGTGTAGCCGCCGACCATACCGACGGCCAGGATGATGCCGGTGAGCGTCAATGCCCCAGCGCCGTCAACCGAGTACTGCAGCGAGTATCCGGCGGGGATGATGAGCAGGACGACTGCGAGGAGCAGGCCGAGGGCGCCGACAGTGATCGAGTCCTTCGCGGTCGGATCCGTGCGACGCGCGCGCAGTCCTGCGATGAGTTCCACGAGACCGGTCGCTGCGGCCCAGATGATGACGACGACGAAGAACACCGCGTCGGTGCGCCAGGTGGGCACTCCGCTCACGATCGCGGTGAGCAGGTCGATGACGCCCAACAGGATAAGAGGCCAGCGCGACCCGGCGGGCACCGCGAGCCATGCGCCGAGCAGGAGGATGAATCCGCTCGCGGCGACGAACCCGCCGAACACCGCGAACCCGACGGCCGCCGAGTGGTCGGAGGAGAATGTGATCATGAGCGCCGACGCCGCCGCGAAGAGAGCGCGCAGCAGTTGGATGTTGCGCACGGTGAAGGTGCGAGCTGGGGCAGACATGACGATTCCTCGGTCTTCCGGGGTGGTGCGTCCAGTCTACGCGTGGGCGCATGGCACCCGCGTACGCCGGGTCACCGTGGGATCGCGGGGCTCGGCGGCGTCCCCAGAACGATCACCGAGCCCCGCGGTTCACGCAGGGGGCACTGCGTCAGGCCGTTCATCGACGCAATTGCGGGTTCCGCCTGCGACGATCCGACCCAGGACCTGCGCCTGACGCCCCGGGCCCGGGACGTCTGCGACTGGCCTAGGCTCAAGGTACCTAGTGCTTCTTCACATACCTGGGGGAGGTCTGTGATGTACGAAGAAGACTCAGCGAATGCTGAGCAAACGCCCGATTTCGCCACGTCTCTGCGAGCAGCGATCGATGCGCGCGGCGTCACTCTCACGTGGTTGCGCGAACGGCTGACGGATAGCGGCAATCCGGTCTCGGCGGCGACGTTGAGTTATTGGCGATCCGGCGCCAGGCGTCCGGAAGGGCCGCAGTCACTCGCCGCCGTCGATGAGATCGAGTCGCTTCTGCAGTTGGATGCCGGTGCGCTGCGCCGTATCGTCGGGCCGAGCCAGCGCGTGGGCCCTATCGGTGCTCCGCAGTATCCGCTCGAATCCGCGCGGTTGGAGTCCGCGACCGCAGAGACGTTCATAGCTCTGGGCGCACCGGTCATGGATCCTGGCCGCGATGTTTCCACCACAGCCGTCACCGAGGTCGGCGCCGATGGATTCGTGATCTCCAGAACCACGCGCACGCTGCTGCAGTGCACCGCGGGCACCATCACCGATGTTCCCTACCTCGACCTCACTCCTGGAGTCCGCACGCCCGCTCCGATCTTCAGCGCGGTTTCCGGAGGTCGCATCTCACGGACTCACTCGCATCCCAGTGGCGAAGTGCACGGGGCGATGTTCGAGCTCGAGCGGCCTCTGGGCCCGGCGCAGACGACGATGCTGGAATGGAAGCTGGAGTTTCCCCCTGATTATCCGCCCAACGCCGAGACCGGGCACGGCGTGGCCCGTCGGGCACGGGAGCTTGTGCTGTGGACCAGGTTCCATCCCGATGCACTGCCGGACTGGATCGAAGAGGTCGAGGAGACCCCGACTGAGACAGTCGTGACTCCGCTCGTCCTCAACGGCGCGACCACCATCCACCAGGTTCGGCAGAGCTGGGGGCCGGGAATGCTGGTCCTGCGCTGGGGGTACGGCGAGCGCGGATGATCCCGCGCGAAGATCGAGCGTCTCTGCGAGCCGGTGTCGTCCGGAGGCGGACGACAGTCACACGGTGCGCGGCCAGGCGCTCCACCCGTCGAGCGCGGAGAGCGTCCGCGCGGCAGCATCCGATCGGGATCGTGGAAAGTCCTGGCGGCGCGCGGAGCCGCTGCGTGAACCGCTCTCATCAGCGAGCCGGAATCCAATGCTTCGCGGGCCGGCGCTCTCTCTATAACCGCCTGCCGCGACAGTCCGCACGCACCACTCCAGCTCCTCCGCCATTCTCTGCCAGTCCTCATCGCACGCATCGCAGCCGCAGACCGGGTAGGGGAAGTCGTGCAGCGCGCCCGCGTGCACGATGACGGAGGGGAACGACGTGAACACGAAGGTCAGTGCAGCCGCCGCAGGATCCTGTGGAGTGACCTTGACGGCCCGGATCACATCGTCGCGATCGTGCATGAGCGCGGATGCCAGGGCGAGATCGTCCTCGACCGTCGCGGCGTACTCGGTCGCGAGGGCGTCGATCAATGCCTCGCCGACCCTGTGCAGCGGGCGGAACCGCTCCACGTTCGACAGCACAGAGTAGCTCTCCTCCGGAGGCGAGCCCGCGCCCCACCGGTCGCCGTACTCGATCGCCGCACCGTCGGCGTCGCGGAACACGACGGACTCGATGGCAGGGCGACGATACGAGTCCATGCGGCTACTCCCCGGTCGCGACCGGCCGCCCTGGCGTGTTCGACCACTGGCTCCACGAGCCGTGGAACACCTTCGCGTCGACGCCCGCTTCGGCGAGCACCAGTGCGGTGTGCGCCGCTGTGACTCCCGAGCCGCAGTAGGCGGCGACCGGCGTGCCCTCTGCGATGCCGGCATCCGCGAAGTTCTTCTTGAGCGATTCGAGGTCGCGCAGGGTGCCGTCCTCGGCGACGTGCTTCCCTGTGGGCAGATTGACCGCTCCGGGAATGTGTCCGGCGATCGGATCGAGCGGCTCGCTCTCGCCGCGGAAGCGCTCCGGCGCTCGCACGTCGAGCAGGACACCGGATGCCGGGAACTCTGCGGCCTCGTCGATCGTGAGGCTGCCCCCGGCGACATCCGCGAGGGTCACCGTACCAGGTGCGTACTCGGAGGATCCGCTCTCGATGTCGCCGCCGGCTTCCTTCCAGGCCTGCCAGCCGCCGTCGAGAACGCGTACGTCCACACCGCCCTGACGCAGCAGCCACCAGGCGCGTGCCGCCGGCAGCCCTCCGGCGTCGTCGTACGCGACGACAACGTCACCGTCGTTCAGACCCCATCGGCGGGCGGCATCCTGCACCTGCGCGGTCGACGGAATCGGATGCCGGCCCTCGTCCGGCCGACCGTGGCGCGAGAGCTCCGTCTCGAGATCGACGAACACCGCTCCAGGGATGTGACCGTGGAGATACTCCTCCCGGCCGTCCGGCTGCGCGCGCTCGCCCGGAACGCTCAGACGCCAGCGCACGTCGAGCACACGCACGGCATCGTCGCGCACCAGCTCGGCCAGTTCATTCACACTCACCAGATGGGACATGGTTCCAGGTTAGGGCGGCGCGACCGAACGCGGTGAAAGGAGTCAGGACTTGGCGTCGTCGGACTCCGCGTCGTCTTCCTCAGGCGCGAGCTCGATGACCTCGTCGCCCTCCTCGAGCACGTCGACGTCGTCGGCGTCTTCGGTGTCGTCATCCGCGGCATCCGAACCGAGCACGCCGTCGGGGCGGATGAGCTCGCGCACCTCGGCCATGAAGCTGTTCAACTGCTGCTGCTGCCAGCGGAGCTGGCGAGTGCGGTCCTCGGCGTCGCGCAGCACCTCGGTGGTGTGGCCCGTGACCGTGCTGACGATCTTCTGCGCCTTCACCCGCGCACGCTCGAGGGTCTCGCGGGCGCGCACCTGGGCATCCGCCTCGATGGCCTGGGCCTGCGAACGCATCAGACGCTCGTAGTCGTCGGCCTTCGCGGAGATGCGCTTGGAGTGCTCGAGGGATGCTGCGACCTGCTCGTTCGCGTCGGTCGTGATGCGCTCGGCGTGGGCGACGGCCTGGTTGTGCAGCAGCAGGAACTCCTGCTGCGCGTCGTCCTGCCGGCGGGTGAGGGTCTCTTCGAACTCCAGCACGCGTGCGTTCATCTCACGCACCTCGCGCTCGGCATCCGCCCGCTGCTGGCTGGTCTCACGCGTGACCATCGAGCGCAGCGCCGCCGAGCCCTTCTCGGCCTCGGTGCGGACGGTCGCCGCCTCCTGCTCGGCCTGGATGACCTTCTCGGCGGCGTGCGCTGCCTCGCGCTGAATGGTCGCCTCGTGCGCGGTGTACTCGGTGTCGATCCGAAGGCGCACCTGATCTGCGTCGTGCTGCGCCTGCGCGGTGATGCGGTCCACTTCTGCGGCGAGCTCGACGCGACGCGACTCCGCCTCTTCCCGCGCGGCTTCGAGCAGACGCTCGGCCTGCACTGCGGCATTCTGGATCAGGACGGATGCCTGCTCCTCGGCGACGCGCAGCACGGCCTCGAACTGCAGGCGTGAACCCTCGGTGTCCGCACCCGTCTTCGGGGCGTCGACGAGCTCGTTGGTGAGCGTGGCGACCTGCTGCTCGGCGTCATCGGCCTGCGCGCGGGCGGCGGCGAGATCTGCCTCCAGCGCCGCGATGCGGTCGTCGTTCTGCGCCTCGAGCTCCGCGATGCGTGCCTCACGTTCGGCGAGCTCCGACTCGAGCTGCGAACGAGCGGACTCGACGTCGCGGCTCACCCCTGCACGAGCCTCCGCGAGCTCGGCATCCGCCCGCTGCACCTGCATCCGCAGGCCTGCCAGCGCGGCATCCACCTCACCGCGGTCGTATCCACGGAAACCGATCGTGAAACTGCCCTGTTCGCGACTCTGACCCTGCGCCAGCTGGTCGAAGAAATCGGCCCCGTGCTCGTCGACGTTGTTCTCGGCGGAGTTGCTCACAGGGAGTGCCTTTCTGGAGGTGCTCACCGAACGACCCTCGCGACGCGCAGCGTCAGTGAAGGAAGGCGACGGCTAGCAGAAATGGGGGGAGGATCGAGCTGCGAACTCGGTACTCAGCCTAATGAGTTCCCCACCTCTAGGGAACCGGGAGATCCGTATGAGCGCGCCGAGGCGGGTGCGGCGTCGCCGCCTCCCCCATCCGCGCCGATAAACTGCCGCCGACCCCGAGAAGAAGGATGCCGCGATGCCGCGTTTCGATCTGCCGCTGGAGGAGCTCCGCTCCTATCGACCCGATGTCGCGGAGCCCGCGGACTTCGACGACTTCTGGGAGCAGACCCTCGAGGAATCCCGTGCGGCCGCGCAGCCCATCCAGCTTCGCCGCATCGATTCCCCGCTGCAGTCGGTGGAGGTGTACGACGTGACCTTCAGCGGCTTCGGCGGCGATCCGGTGGGCGGATGGCTGCTGCTGCCCGCAGACACCGATGAGCCGTTGCCAGCGGTCGTGGAGTTCAACGGCTACGGCGGAGGCCGTGGCCTGCCGCACGAGCGCCTGGGGTGGGCGTCATCCGGCTATGCGCACTTCTTCATGGACACCCGCGGCCAGGGCAGCGCGTGGGGAACCGGCGGGATCACGGCAGACCCGCACGGCTCAGGCCCGGCGGCGCCGGGCTTCATGACTCGAGGGATCGAGGATCCGAGCAGCTACTACTACCGCCGCGTCTACACAGACGCCGTGCTCGCGATCGACGCCATCCGCTCCCTCGACCGGGTCGACGCTGCGCGCGTGGCCGTGTGCGGCGGAAGCCAGGGCGGAGGCATCGCGATCGCCGCCGCCGGACTCTCCACCGGCCTGATCGCCGCGATGCCGGACGTGCCGTTCCTCTGCCAGTTCGAGCGCGCGGTCGGCCTGACCGGACGCGACCCGTACAACGAGATCGTCCGGTACCTCTCGATCCACCGCGGTACCGAGGAGCGCGTGTTCGAGACCCTGTCGTACTTCGACGG
>Ga0308157_10002580_pt1 | contig 29037 bp, 31 predicted proteins | sample PhyBR1_FD_201035 | JGI IMG/M metagenome (GOLD analysis project Ga0308157, IMG submission 201035) | Phyllosphere microbial communities from UC Gill Tract Community Farm, Albany, California, United States - DLSLB.R1 | ecosystem: Host-associated > Plants > Phyllosphere > Unclassified | place: USA...
ATTTTTGAAGTAACATTTAGTTAATCTCAATTATGTCACAAAAATTAAGAATTCTATTGGTAGAAGACGAGGATCACTTGTTAGATGCTATTAAATTAAACCTCGAACTTGAAGGATATAAAGTTCATGCCGTTAAAGATGGCAAAACCGCTCTTAAAGTATTTAAAGAAGAACGTTTCAATCTGATTGTATTAGATGTAATGCTGCCAGAAATGGATGGTTTTCAGGTTTGCGAAACCATACGTTTAGAGAATGCAGAAGTTCCGATTATGTTTTTAACGGCAAAAAACACTTCAGAAGATCGTGTTTTAGGTCTTAAAAAAGGTGCCGATGATTATCTGGTTAAACCATTTAACTTAGAAGAGCTGATTCTTCGCGTGGGTATTTTGGTTAAACGCAGTTTAAAATCTGATGACTTAAAAGAATTAAACTCTTACAAAATTGGCGATAAAACCATTTATTTTAACTCTTTTGAGTTGAAACACGATGATGGTACCATTACGCCGTTAACCAAAAAAGAAACCATGTTACTGAAACTGCTGATTGAGCGCAAAAACGATGCGGTTTCGAGAGAGCAGATTTTGGAAACCGTTTGGAATTATGATGTTTATCCTTCAACCAGAACGATTGATAACTTCATTTTAACTTTCCGTAAGTATTTCGAACCAGATCAGAAAAACCCAGTTTACTTTCACTCAATCCGTGGGGTAGGCTATAAATTTACGGATAGTCATTAATGTATAATAATAAAGGCAGATATGCTTTAATGGCAGTTTTTCTGCTGGCTGGTGTGGTTTGTATTTTTTACCATCAATACCAGTTGGCTGCACTATCTGCACTTTTATTAGCATTTGTGATATGGAGCCACTTTAAGCATAGTTCGGTTTTAATGGCCTCGAAGCATTTTAAAAATAACGAGTTTGGTAAAACCAGGGCCTTGCTGGCCGAAGTAACAAAACCAGAGCGTTTAGCCAAAAGCCGCAGAGGTTACTACGAATTTATGCAAGGTAACATGGCGCTGAAAGAAGAAGATTGGGATAAGGCCGAGTATCACTTTCAACTGGCCAGCCGTTTTCCGGTGGGAGGAAAGAATGAGAAAGCCTATGTGCTGATTCATCTGGCTAATCTCGCCTTGCGTAAAAAAGACCGGGAAAGGGCAGAAGCCTACACCAAATTAGCCAAAGAACTGGCTGAAACACAACGATCAAAAGATATCATTGTGAAAATAGAAAAGGAAATCAGCAAAATATAATAGGACTATTGTCATTTTGAACAACGAAGCGCCAGTTTAGCAATAAAAAGGTACTTCGTTTTTTTTTTATTTATACCTTTGCGAAATTAAAATTTTAGCCCACCCGTCCCTCAAAGATTCGTCATGCTGAACTTGTTTTAGCATCTCATGTAAAGAGGTTTTGGAATATATCCGGTTGACGGTTGTGATATTAACAGCAAATCATGAAGAATAATTTATTTTTAGACGCAGCATTTTCAAAACAAACAGAACGCCCGCCAGTATGGATGATGCGTCAGGCAGGCCGTTTTATGCCGCAATATTGGGAGATTAAAAACAAATACTCTTTTTTAGAGATGTGCAAAAATCCCGAAATTGCAGCGGATGTAACCATGTTGCCGGTTGATTTGCTTGATATTGATGCGGCGATTTTATTCTGCGATATTTTGGTAACGGGTGAGGCCATGGGTGGCGACTTAAGTTTTACCCAGGGCGTTGGGCCAAAGTTTGCCAATCCGGTACGTACCGCTCAGGATATCGAAAACTTAAATGTTGACTGTCTGGGCGAACTGCAATATGTAGCGGATGCGATTAAAGTAATTCAGCAGCGTTTAGATAACCGGATTCCATTAATCGGTTTTGCAGGTGCTCCTTTTACAGTAATGAGCTATTTAATTGAAGGCGGTTCATCCAAAGATTTTAAGTTAACCAAGCTATTTATACACAACCAGCCCGAGCTGGCACATAAGCTATTGGCCAAAATTGCCAAAGTAACTGCCGGTTATCTTAACCTTCAAATTGCTGCTGGTGTAAATGCCATCCAGATTTTCGACAGCTGGGCGCTGGCCTTGTCATGGAACGATTATCAGGAGTTTTCACACCGTTATATCCAGGAAATCATTGCCAACTTAAACAGAAAAGATATTCCCGTGATTTCTTTCTGCAAAGGCAGTTCGGTTTTTGCGCCAATTATGGCAGAGGCTAAACCAGATGTCATTTCAGTTGATTGGAATGCTGATTTATTGAATATTAAAAATGCTTTACCAAAAGGTATTGCAGTACAGGGCAACTTAGATCCACACATTTTATATGCCGACAAAGCGGTGATTAAAACGCAGATTTATAAATTATTTGAGCGTATGCGTGGTACCGAAGGATTTATCTTTAACTTAGGACATGGCATTATGCCTGATATTCCTTTCGATAATGTAAAATATGCTATTGAGGTAGTGAAGGAGTTTAGATACTAATCGCTACCCGTTAAAATAAATGATTGAAACCTTATTGCCATATTACTCCTACTTTAAAGCAGTTCACATTGTGTTTGTGATTAGCTGGATGGCTGGTTTATTCTATATTTTAAGCCTGTTTATTTACCATACCGAGGCCAACGATAAGCCCGAGCCGGAAAAAAGTATCCTCCAGAAACAGTTTGTTAAAATGGAGGCTACTTTATGGAAAATTATTGCCACTCCTGCAATGCTGATTTCGGTTTTAGCCGGTGCTGGCATGCTTACCCTGAACAGTGCACTCTTACAGGCCGATTGGATGTGGGTAAAGCTCGCATTCGTAGCTGGTTTACTCATCTACCATTTTATCTGCCAAAACATCGTAAAACAGCTTAAACGCAATCAGTTTAAGCTAAGTAGTTTTCAGTTGCGTTTGTGGCGAGAGCTGGCTACGATCTTTATGATTGCCATTGTATTTGTAGTGATCTTAAAAAATGCGCTTAATTGGGTGTATGGTCTGATCGGTATAATGGGCGTTGCTATGGCTATTATGATTGCTGTTAAACTGTATAAGAACTATCGTAAAAAGCGTGGTGAATAATGTTTTGCCACAAAGTCACTAAAGCATAAGGACCTTGTTTACTTAATTTTAGTGGAAAAAACTCCGTGTTATTTGCGCCTTGCCCGTCAACTGATATCAACTTTGTTTCCATAGCGTAAACTTGTTAACTTCTCAGGACTTGATACCTGCAACTTGATACTTTACCAAAAAACTATCCTAAATTTGGACGATAAAAATCCATACCCATGCTTAAATTCCCGGGTCTGAAAAAGGCCGTGCTTTTGATATCTTTTCTTTTTAGTTCCTATTTAGCTTCAGCGCAGTTTAACCAGTCTGCACTCGAAAACAGGATTCGTCCTGACAGCAGTTTAACCAACGAAGTACATTTTAATTTCTATAATTTCAATTACGTACGCAATTACGAGTATACCAACGATTTTCACGATGGATATACACTGTATGGTACCCAGTTACAACCGCAGATTGTCTATTATGCGCATCCTAACCTGGCCATTACAGCCGGAGCCTTTATCCGCAAAGATTTTGGAAGAAACGGCGTTAGCGATGCCAAACCTTTATTCAGCTTAAAATATCACAAGAGAAACCTGACGCTGATTTTTGGAAGTTTGGAAGGCGGCATTCAGCATAAATACATCGAACCACTTTACGATTTTGAAAGAACCATTACCACGCCGATCGAATATGGTACACAGCTTTTGGTAGAACGCAAACGATTTAATTTAGATGCCTGGATTGCCTGGCAAAAAATGATTTATAAAGGCGATCCTGCCAAAGAAGAAATTATTGGCGGTTTATCTACCGAAACTACGCTTGCCGAAGCCAATGGCTGGAAATTGAGCGTGCCTGCACAGTTTCTGGCTTTTCACCAGGGCGGGCAGATTGATGTGCTTAAAGAAATACCAATCAGTACCTTATTCAATGGTGCAGCAGGATTAAAACTGCACAAAGCCATTAACAGCAATATTAAGCAGGTATATACCGATAACTATGTGGCCGTATACAAAGACCTTTCGCCAGATAAAAGAAGGGCTTACGAAGGTGGTTTTGGTCTTTGGTTAAACGCCGGGGTAGAAAGCAAGTGGGGAAGCCTGGTTGCCTCTTACTGGAAGGGTAATAATTTTATTTCAATTAAAGGCATGCCTTTGTACGAATCGGTTTCTGATAACCTGTACAGCCCCGGGTTAAGGCAAAGCTCAAGGAATATTGTTTCCCTGCGTTATGCCTACCAAAAAGAGTTGATACCACATTTGTATCTGGATGTGCGTTTCGAACCACATATCGACCTGGACCATACCGATAAACAACTACAGTTTAATCATTCCTTCTTCTTAACCTATAAGCAGGATTTTAAATTGTTTAAAGTGAAAAAGGATGGAAAGTAGAGAGTAATAAGGTTATTTAAAGATACTAATATAACCCCCCGCTGGTTCTAAAACCAGCGGGGGTTTATATTAGTGGTCTTTGTGCTTAAACCCAATAGTGGCGGATAGCGGACTACAGCTTGCTATGAATGCTACCTGTTTATTTTTAAATAAAAATTAATATATTTCCTGAGCAAATACTTTTATTTTTCCTACTGATAATCAGTGCTGTTTAAAATAAATTTAACTTTATTTAACTTTTTTATCCTCCCCATGCAACCATTGTGTGCTATTGACCATCTTCTCTATACAAACACACAATGAAATTGACGCGAAGCTATACAATAAACGATTTGATGGAAGGCTGCAAAGCCGGCGACCGGAAGATGCAGGAGCTGCTGTATAGGCAGACGGCATCGAAAATGCTGGCTGTTTGTATGCGCTACGCCAAAGACCGGATGGAAGCTGAAGATGTACTGCAAATGGGTTACATTAAAGTTTTTCAGAAAATTAAGGAATACCGGGGCGAGGGCTCTTTTGAAGGCTGGATTAGACGCGTAATGGTAAACACCGCCATTGAAAGTTACCGCAAAAACCTGCGCAGCTTAAATGTGGTTGAAATTGATGAAGCTTACGAGCAGCCATCGACCGGATTTGATTTTAGCCGTTTAGGGATGCAAGACCTGATGAAGGTGATCCAAAAACTGGCAGATGGTTACCGGATGGTTTTTAACATGTATGTGATAGAGGGTTACTCGCACAAAGAAATAGGAGAAACGCTTGGTATCTCAGAAGGCGCGAGTAAATCGCAGTTATCGAGGGCCAGGGCAATATTAAAAGAAGAAATTATAAAAATGGAGGGATTTGGTTATGCAACCTACACCGGATAAGGATTTTGATCAGCTGTTTAAAAATGCTTTCGAAGATGCCGAGATTACACCATCGAGGGATTTATGGAGCAATATTGAAAGCGAGATTGAACCAAAGAAAAAAAGGATTATACCCATTTACTGGTTATCTGCAGCGGCAGTATTACTGGTAGTTGCAACAGGGATTTTGGTTTACCTGCAACAAAATGTTAATCCTAAACAGCTAACCAGTTATGTTGCCCCAAAAGCGCATAAACCAGTTGTAGTTGAACAACCTGTTAAAGATTCGGCTGTTACCCGGGTTGAGCCGATTGAAAAGACAGAAGCGGTTGTACCGGTTAGTGCTAAACCAGTTACCAGTCTGGCTAAAACCATCACTAAAAAAGTGGTTAAACCTGTTGAAAAGCAAAAGATAGTTACGGCACCTGAAGTTCTAAAGCAAGAAATTATGGTGGTTAAAAACAATGAGCCTAAAAAGGACATCAAAGCCCAAATTGAAGAGGCCATTTTACAGCCCGGAAAGGAAACAGTAATTGCTGCTAATCCTACAACAATTAAGGTAGATGAACCCGTTAATGATAATGATGAGCAAAATATTAAAAACATCCGTAATGTTGGCGATGTGGTAAACCTTATTGTAAACAAGGTGGATAAAAGAAAAGATAAGTTTATCCAGTTCAGAACAGATGATGACGATTCTTCCCTGTCATCGATCAATATCGGGCCTTTTAAAATCGGTAAACGGAAAAAATAACAGTTGCCAATTATCAGTGAACAGTATCTTACATTAAAACATTTAAATTTTATAACATTAAACATAACCAACACACAGATATGAAACGTCTAATTTTTACAACACTTTTGGTAAGCGGGCTTGCCGGTGTTATGGCTCCAGGTGCTTTTGCACAACAAGATACCACCAAAAAGAAAATGGATTATAGCGAGGGGCATGGCATTATTATAAAAAGTAAAGCTGCCGATTCAGCTAAAAAAGGCCGTTTTGTAGGTGGAATTACCTTTACCCGGGTTGATTTGGGTTTCTCAAGATTAATTGATAACGGAAGTTTTAATTTATCGCCAGCAAACAGTTTTTTAGATTATAAAGGTGGTAAAACCAGTACATTTTCTTTTGATATCCTGCAATTGGGCTACCGTTTTAATTCGAGCTTTAAAGTATATGTGGCAGGAGGTTTCGATTGGACGCTGATCCGTTTGAGAAAAGATATTACCATTGCTAAAAACTCAAGCGAGTTTGTTTACACCGATCAGTCGCCGGTACATTTCTCTAAAAACCGTTTTTCGAGCAGCTATGTGCACATTCCGCTAAATTTTGAATTCCGTACTGCCGAAAATAAAAACGGTAAAAGATTTTACCTGGTATTAGGTCCTGAAGTAAGCTTTTTGTTAAACGGAAAAATTAAGCAGGTTAGCGAAGAGCGTGGTAAAGAAAAGCAATACGACAGCTATCACTTTCAATCGGTTCGTTACGGCGGTACCATCCGATTTGGTTACGGTGGTTTAGGTTTATTTACCAAATATTATTTCAACGATATGTTTACCACTTCGCAACAAGCAGGTTTAAAGAACATGAGTTTCGGGGTTACCTTTGGCTTAAATTAAAATACAACAACACACAAATAAAAAAATCCTGTTTCGGTTAGGCGAGACAGGATTTTTTATTATACGGCAGGTATAAACAGTTTTGGCCTGAAATAAAAAATGTTGCAGGTAACCCTAAGCCTTCTGCCTTAAAACCCTCCGCCTTTTTATTATCTTTACCCCGTGAGCAATATCCTAATCAGCGTAAAAAATTTAACCAAACAATACCAGGCCGAACAGGCTGGAGGTATCAGGAATATTAGTTTTGATATTAAAAGGGGGGAAGTTGTAGCCATTATCGGCGAAAGCGGAAGCGGAAAATCCACCTTACTGAAATCGATTTATGGCTTATTGAAAACCGACGAAGGAGAAATTTATTTCGAAGATCAGCGGGTTAAAGGACCAGACGAACAGCTGATACCTGGCCATAAGCAGATGAAAATGGTAACGCAGGATTTCTCCTTAAATATTTATGCGAAGGTTTACGATAATATCGCTTCACAACTCTCCAATACCGATCTGAAAACCAAAGGCGAAAAGACTTTGGCCATCATGGAACATTTGCGGATTTTACCGCTACAGCATAAAAAGATCATTGAATTGAGTGGGGGCGAGCAGCAACGCGTGGCCATTGCTAAAGCTATGGTATCAGATACACAGGTTTTGCTGTTAGACGAGCCTTTTAGTCAGGTAGATGCTTTGCTGAAGAACCAGCTGCGTGCCGATATCAAACGCATTGCTGCCGAAACCGGTGTAACGGTAATATTGGTTTCTCACGATCCGGCCGATGGTTTATTCCTCGCCGATCAGTTGTTGATTTTGCGTAATGGCGAACTTTTGCAAACCGGAAAACCAGCCGAAATTTACCAGCACCCGGCCCATATTTATACCGCACAGATTTTAGGTAATGCCGTGGTATTGCCTGCTGCAGAGGCTGATAAAATTGGTTTAAAAACCCAAAAAGATACCGTAGTGTTTTATCCCGAATGGGCAGAGGTGAACAATAACTGGAGTAGCAGGCGTTACGAGGTAAAAGATGTGTATTACAAGGGTTTTTACGAGGAACTGCTGGTAGAAAGAAACGGTGTTCAAATCCGGGCCTTACAATTGAACAGGGGAGAACATAAAAAAAACGACCACGTTCAATTGAACATTAGTCGTTTTTTAGAGTTTTAAAGAATTTTATCTAGTCAGAAGATGACGCAACCAGTACGATGCGTGCTCCAATACTTGCTGTTGGTCTTACGGGTGCTAAATTTCTGTTTGCACTATTCTGTAAGTACACTCTTATTCTTCCCGGGAAAGAGCTATAACTATATGAATCAGTTCCGTAAGTAAAAGGTAAGGCATCATAACCATCATCGTTAAAGCGGGCAAACGATAAAATGATACCATCATCTTCGTATTGTTCAATTCTGTTGTCGCTAATATCTACATATAAGTAAGAACCATTTGCAGCATCACTGGTTGCAACCCAGGCATTTGGCTGAATGGTTTTATAAATGGTAATGTTGGGTGTATTTTGAACAATAGTGTCTTTTTTGCAGGAAGCCAGACCTAGTGTGGCAATGCAAAGCAATAAGATAGTCAGTTTTTTCATGTTGATTAGTTTTTATTTGTGTGTGTGATTTTGATATTACAAATCTGCTGCCAAAAAATGTCAGACCTCATTTATGGATTAATTATTGTACAGTTAGCCAGGTAAACAATTGTCAATTTGCCTTTTTTCCCTAATATATGAAGCTCTTTTTTCGTCTCTTACCCTGGTTAATCCTGTTGATTGCGGGCTATTTATTTATCGCTAAAAAGTTCAGTATCAATACTTCTGTGGAAAGCAAACATCAGCTCCTGGTCGAGAAAATTGAGGCCATAGGCAAACTGGAACTGGTTAGGTATCAAATTAGTGACGTGCTCGAGCATAAAAACAAAACAGATTTTTTGCCCGAAGCCAGTGTGTTGCTCATTGTTAAAGCCGAAGCGGTAGGCTGTATTGATTTGACCAAAATTACCCGCGGGGATATTCGTATTGATGCCGATACAGCTGTAGTAAATTTGCCACAGCCTGAAATCTGTTATGTCAAAATAGATCATAAAAACTCACGGGTGTACGATACAAAAATGGCTTTCTTCAGAGAAGCTAATTTGGTAGACGAAGCCTACAAGGCTGCCGAAAGACAAGTAGCGGCAGAGGTAAAAAAATCGAGTATTTTAACTCAGACCAAAAACAATGCAGTAAATGTACTGAAGCCAATTATTGAAGGTTTAGGATATAAAAATGTAAAGCTGACTTTTGAGTGAGGCAGCTGATTAACCATTAAGACATAAAGTTTGTTTTTTGCAGTCAGGCTGCTGACTTTCGGACTGTTAACCCCGGAGTTTTAAAGAAAGTCCTCGCGGTGTGGATTGAAAATATCAACCAACAGTCCTGCTTCGAGGCAAAGCACCCCATGGAATACATTGCTGGGAGCAAAGAAAACGTCGCCCTCTTTCAATACCTTTTTATCATCCCCCATACTAACTTCAAAGCTTCCTTGGGCCACGTAACTCATTTGCAGGTGCGGGTGGTTATGTACTGATCCAATGGCGCCTTGCTCAAAGGCAACTTTAACCAGCATCAGGTTATCATCATAAGCCATGATTTTGCGCTTTACACCTGCACCTAAATCTTCCCAGGTGATATCGCCGTCAGCAATTAATGTTTTATTGGATAGGTCTTTGAAATTCATTGTTTACTTTTTGAATGCCAGAATGAGTTAATTTTGAATGATAGTATGTAGATTGTGTTTTAAACATGCTATCATTCAAAATCTAATGCTTAATCGTCTCAAGTAGTGCAAGGAAGCCAAGAGGTCAGCTTTGATAAAGCTCTCCGTTATGCTGTAATCGAGATGACGGATCTTCTTCGCCTACTTTGCAATTAAAGATTTAAACCAAATACTCAAACAAAGTCTGATCCTGGTTCAATTCGATAATTTCAAATTTAAAATCTTTCATGCGCTGCAATAAGCTTGCATAATCGTTTTTGTTAGAAAGCTCAATACCAACCAGCGCAGGGCCGTTTTCCTTGTTGGTTTTTTTGATAAATTCAAAACGGGTAATATCGTCCTGTGGACCTAAAACCTCGTTTACAAATAATTTCAGGGCACCTGGTCTTTGTGGGAAACGAACAATGAAGTAATGTTTCAACCCTTCAAAGAGTAAAGATTTCTCTTTAATTTCCTGCATGCGCTCTATATCGTTGTTTCCGCCGCTTACGATACAAACTACCGTTTTGCCGGCAATCTGCTCTCTAAGCTGATCTAATGCGGCCACAGACAGTGCTCCGGCAGGTTCTACCACAATGGCATCTTCGTTATAAAGTTTTAATATGGTAGTACAGATTTTTCCTTCCGGGATGAGGTGCATCTGATCTAAGAGTTCCTGGCAATATTCGTAGGTAATGTGACCGATTCTTTTCACCGCGGCACCATCTACAAAGCGGTCTATCTCTTCCAGGGTAAAAGGACCGCCGTGTTCCATTGCTGTAACCATCGACGGTGCTCCAAGTGGCTCAACACCTACCAGTTTAACATCGGGTTTAACTGTTTTCAGGTAAGCGCTCACGCCCGAAGCCAGACCGCCACCGCCGACTGGCATTACCACCATATCTAAATCAGGCAGATCTTCAAAAATTTCTACACCAACAGTGGCCTGCCCTTCAATTACTTTTTCATCATCAAAAGGTGGAATAAAAGTAGCGGCATGTGCGGCGCTGTAAGTTAAAGCCTCTTTTAAACAATCATCAAAAGTATCGCCAACCAATACCACTTCCACATGATCGCCACCAAACATATAGGTTTGCTTCACTTTCTGTTTTGGGGTGATTTCGGGCATAAAAATTACACCTTTAATCCCCAGTTTTTTACACGAGTAAGCAACACCTTGTGCATGGTTACCGGCACTCGCACAAACGACCCCATTAGTTAATGATTCCTGAGGCAACGAACTGATTTTGTTGTAAGCACCACGTAATTTATAAGAGCGCACAATCTGCAAATCTTCTCTTTTTAAATAAATATTGGCATTATAATAAGAAGAAAGTCCGGCATTAAACTCAAGTGGTGTACGTTTTACCACGCCTTTGAGTCTTTCGTTTGCAGATTTAAAATCGAGTGTATGTGGTGTTGTAGTATTCATTTCTTTTGTATCAAGTGCAGAGAGTTAAGTAACAAGACTTGTTCTCTTATATTTTTCTTTTCGTTATCGGGAGACACCAGGCAGTCTTAAAATGCTGGGATTTTACCAACAGTTATAGTCGTAGAATTACTTCTTGCCTCGCAATGACGAGCCGTTGCTAGGCTAAATGCAGCGCTACCAATTGGTTCAAATCAGTATCGTTAATGCCTTGTTTGCTATCGGCTAAAACCAAAAACTGTTTGTAAACAATATCCAGATGTTCTTTTTCTAACCTATGGCCTAAACGCTCTAAATGGTGTTTTAAAGCATGGCGGCCACTTCTTGCAGTTAATACAATGGTGGCATCAGGGAAACCAACATCTTCTGGTTTAATAATTTCGTAGTTTTCACGGTTTTTAAGGAAACCATCCTGGTGTATACCTGAGCTGTGCGAAAATGCATTACCGCCTACAATGGCTTTGTTGGGCTGTACCGGCATGTTCATCTGGTTTCTAACCATGTGGCTCATTTCGTAAAAACGGGTTGCATCAATCTGGGTATTTAAACCTAAACTTTTGTGCGTTTTCAAAATCATCACCACTTCTTCCATCGAGGTATTACCTGCACGCTCGCCAATACCGTTAATGGTACATTCTACCTGGCGGGCACCGTTCTGTAAACCGGCAATCGAGTTCGCTGTAGCCAGGCCTAAATCGTTGTGGCAGTGCACCGATATAATAGCATTATCGATGTTTTTAACGTGCTCTTTTAAGAACAAAATTTTAGAACCATATTGGTCTGGCAAACAATAACCGTTTGTATCAGGAATATTTACTACGGTTGCACCGGCAGCAATTACTGCTTCTACCATTTTAGCTAAAAATTCGATATCGGCACGGCCGGCATCTTCCGCGTAAAACTCTACATCTTCTACGTATTTTTTGGCATATTTTACCGCTTCAACGGCACGTGCTAAAATATCTTCGCGGGTGCTGTTAAATTTATGTTTGATGTGGAAATCAGAAGAACCAATACCTGTGTGGATTCTTGGTCGTTTAGCGTAACGCAAAGCATCGGCAGCTACATCGATATCATTTTTATTGGCACGGGTTAAAGCACAAATAATGGGATCGTTAACGGCTTTCGATAATTCGATAACGCTATTGAAATCGCCCGGGCTTGATACCGGAAAACCAGCTTCAATTACATCTACACCTAAAAGTTCGAGTGATTTTGCGATTTCTACTTTTTGGTTTGTATCTAACTGGCAGCCTGGAACCTGCTCGCCATCACGCAAGGTGGTGTCGAAAATATAAACTTTGTTAGGGTCGTGAATCATAATCTTAGGTTTAGGATGTGATTAATTTTTGTGATAAGAATTTTAATACCAGTTTGCCCATTTCGGCTGTGCCTAAAACTTTAAAACGGTTGGTACTTTGGTCGGCTATATCATGTGTTCTAAAACCATCTTTCAATACCTGGTCAATGGTATCAACCAATAGTTTCGCTTCTTCTTTAAGTCCGAAACCAATTTCGAGCATTAAAGCAGCCGATAGGATAGAAGCCAGTGGATTAGCCAGATCTTTACCTGCAATATCGTGGGCTGAACCATGGATTGGCTCAAAGAAACCGGTACTTTCGCCAACAGAAGCTGAAGCCAGCATACCCATTGAACCAGCAATCTGCGAAGCCTCGTCAGTTAAAATATCGCCAAATAAGTTAGCGGTTAATACCACGTCGAATTTTTTCGGATTTTTAATCAACTGCATGGCTGCATTATCGATAAACATGTGTTCGGTTTCTACATCCGGATATTGTTTAGCAATTTCCTGAACGGTTTCGCGCCATAAACGAGAACTTTCTAAAACATTGGCTTTATCTACTGAACATAATCTTTTGTTACGCTGCTGTGCTGCCTGATAAGCTTTGTGCGCAATGCGCTCTACTTCATAACGGTGGTAGATCATTAAATCTGAAGCCGTGTTTCTGTCTTCAGATCGTGTTTTTTCTCCGAAATAAACATCACCTGTCAATTCGCGAAAGAACAAAATGTCGGTTCCTCTTAAAATTTCGGGCTTTATGCTCGATGCCTGAAGAAGTTCATCGAATAGTAATATAGGGCGGAGATTGGCAAATAAACCAAGTTCTTTGCGGATTTTTAATAAACCTTGCTCAGGTCTGACTTTCAAACTGGGGTCGTTATCGTATTTGGCATGACCAATGGCGCCAAATAAAATAGCATCGCTCTGTCTTGCTTTTTCCAAAGTCTCGTCAGGCAGTGGCTCACCAGTAACTTCAATAGCTGCGTGGCCCATTAAAGCTTCTTCAAAAACAAATTCGTGGCCAAAAATTTCGGCAATTTTTTCTAATGCTGCTTTTCCCCAGGTGGTGACTTCGGGGCCAATACCATCTCCAGGTATTACTAAAATGTTCTTCTTCATGTTAAATTCTCCTATGCTCAACCATGATTTTAAGGATTTAAATATGTGCCATAGGGCATCATCTCTTTTTCCTATCCTAATTTATGGTCTAGCTCAATATTGCTGTATTTAAACTTTCGACGACTTTTACTTCGCCTTTTTCTAATAATATTCTTTTTTCAAGGCAGGTTGGCAGCTGCGATTCAAAATGGCCAACATAAATTACGGTCATACCGTTGCTACACAATTCATCAACCAGTTGGTTAAAACGTTGTGTTTGCTGCAGGTCTAAACCCTGGCAAGGTTCATCCAGAATTAATAATTCGGGATTTTTGATGATGGTCCTGGCCAATAAAACTAACCGTTGTTTACCCAATGGCAGTGAGGTCAGCAGTTCGTTTTTGCTTTCGGTTAGGCCAAAATATTCAACCAGTTCATCAACCTGGCTGCTTTTGGTGTAAGGCAATTGCTGAAACAGACCTACAGTATCGTAAAAGCCCGAAGCAATGCTTTGCCAAACGGTAGCAGTGGCATCGAAATACCAGTGAAATTCGGGCGAAATCAGCCCAATGTGCTGCTTAATATCCCAAATGCTTTCGCCACTTCCACGACGGTTGCCAAACAAATAAAGTTCGTTGGCGTACGATTGCGGGTGATCGCCGTTTACTAAACTTAACAAAGTAGACTTACCTGAGCCATTGTGGCCTTGTAAAAGCCATTTTTCACCAGCTTTAACTTCCCAGTTGATATTTTTAAGTACTTGTTTTTCGCCATAGCTGATGTTCACATCAACCATTTTAACGATGTTTTCGGAAGCATATACCGGCGATTCTTTTAAAAAGTCCGGGATTTCCCTGTTGTGCATTTCAAAAGAAACCGGAGTGTTTCCCCTGGTTTCTGCTGTTACGATTTGTCCGTCTTTAATTGCTGCAAAGTGATGGATACAGGTTGGCAGTTCCTGATCATTGCAGATCAAAATCAACTGTACGCCTTCACCGGCAATTTTATCCAGTAAGTTATTCAGGTTTTTGCGCGATGCAGCATCTAAACCAGTGTAGGGCTGATCGATAATTAACAATTGTGGTTTTAACCATAAGGCTTTAACCAGTTGCAGTTTTTTATGTTCACCGCTTGATAACTCGATTAACTGCGAGCTGGCAAAAGTAGAAAAATTAAGGGCTTCTAAAATCGGTTCAACCTGATCAAAGTGAAGTCCTTTTTCTTTACCGTAGTGTACCAGTTCGGCATGTACCGTCAAAGTGTCTTTAGCTTGCTGGCTGGTATAGCGTTGCTGATAATAAAAGTTGGCAACGCCTTCTAAATTTTTAAACTGGTACCAGCTTTCTACAAATAAAACTTCGGCCGGCAGTTTACTTAGTGCGTCAAAGTCGATTTCAATACTGCCTTGCGCAGGGCTTTGCCCGGCAATAGCTTTCGCCAAAGTTGTTTTTCCGCTACCACTCTCGCCCCATAAAACCCAGTTGGTACCTATATTTATTTCCCAGTACAGATCCTTCAGCACCGCTTTATTGCGATAACTTAAATTTAGATCTTGTATGTAAACAAATGGTTTAAACATTATCTCGCCTGTTCGAAATCTTCGATTAATTGTTTTTGTGCCAGGATGAAATCAATATCATCGTAACCGTTTATTAAACACGATTTTTTGTAAGGATTGATCTCGAAAGATTCCTGTGCACCAGTTGCTACAATCGTAACCGTTTGGTTTTCCAGATCAACTTCTAATGCAGATTGGGCATTAGCCTCAACAGCTTTGAAAATCTCTGCCAGAAAACTATCACTTACCTGGATAGGCAATAAACCATTATTTAAGGCATTTCCTTTAAAAATATCGGCAAAGAAACTGCTGATTACAACATCAAAGCCAGCATCCTGAATAGCCCATGCTGCATGTTCGCGGCTACTGCCACAACCAAAGTTTTTACCGGCAACTAAAACCCGGCCACTATAGGTTGGGTTGTTCATTACAAATTCGGGCTTTGGCGTATGGTCGCCATTATAACGCCAATCGCGGAACAGGTTTTCACCAAATCCTTCACGCGTGGTGGCTTTTAGAAACCTGGCCGGAATAATCTGGTCGGTATCAATATTTTCTATGTTTAAAGGCACTACTGCCGATGTTAATTTTGTGAATTTTTTCATTATAACGTGATTTCACTGATTTGATGATTACACCGGTTATCGGCTATCATCTATTGTTTTATTTTTTAATCTGGAAGTTAAGCCTTGTACCTTCCCGCTTATTATCTTTTGAAGGCTTTAACTCTTAATCTTCTATAATCGGCTACCCATTCTCCGTTAATAAAGTAATCCGGTTTCAGGATATCTACTGCCAGGTTTTTTATCGACTCGGCCTGCGCCTGGTCTAAATTTTTAAATGCGTGTTGTGCAAACTGGTTAATCCAAATGTACATCCCGTTTTCGCCGATTAGTTTGGTTGGCCTGTCGAACAACCAAACCTGTTCTACTTCAAAACCTTTCGATTCCAGCAGGGTAGTGTAAGCGCTGATGGATGGAAAGAACCAGAAGTTGGTAACCACCTGACTGGCAAAACCCAGTTGGCTGGCCGCAGTAGTAATGGCATCTGTAATGCTTTTCACATTTCCCTGTCCGCCAAACTCGGCTACCAGTCTGCCGCCCGGTTTTAAACTTTTAAATAAACCTTCGGCTAAAGCCTGCTGGTTTTCAATCCAGTGGAAAGTAGCGTTGCTAAAAACAGCATCAAAGTTTTCGTGATAAGGAAGCTTAGCTCCATCAACCACTTCGAAACTTAAGTTTGGGTATGCTGCTTTCGCATTGGCAACCATATCTGCAGAGGCATCTGTTCCTAAAACCAGGGCTCCGCTTGCTGCAATTTGTGCTGCCAGCTGACCGGTGCCACAACCTACATCCAAAATATGCTCGCCGCTTTTCGGCGCCAGCCATTGCAATACATCTGCTCCGTAATCTGATACGAAGTGATGCTGCTTATCGTATAATGTTGCATCCCAAACTATTTCTGGCATAACTTATTTGTTTTTTAACCGGGATTTGTAAAACTTTAAGATATCGATTACCTTCCAATCACTCAAAACCCCGTCATTCTTGTTTATTAAACGTAATGTTCAACTGTTGGAAAAGGCTCATAAAAATGATGCAATAACTTTTTCCAATCCTGGTAAGCTTCAGAACTTCTAAAACCTACGGTATGATCTTCGAGTGTTTGCCAGTTCACCAACAGGATATATTGATTTTCTACTTCTATACACTTTTTAAGCTGATGCGAAATGTAGCCATCCATTGAACTGATTATACTTTCAGCCTGTTTAAAGGCTTTTTCAAAATCGGTAGATAATGTTGGCTTTACATTTAATATAGCAACTTCTAAAATCATTTTTATTTTTTAAACACCGTGGCACAAGGGCTTTGGCGTCAGTTTTTTAAACTTTTTCCAGCAAATCCCTTACATCTGTAATTTTACCGGTAACAGCGGCAGCAGCAGCTGTTAAAGGACTAGCCAATAAAGTACGGGCATTTTGGCCCTGTCTGCCTTCGAAATTTCTGTTCGATGTAGACACACAATATTTACCAGCAGGGATTTTATCTTCATTCATGCCTAAGCAGGCACTACAACCTGGCTCGCGTAACTGGAAACCTGCAGCTTCGAAAATTTTATCCAAACCTTCGTTTTTAGCTTGCTGTTCTACTTGTTTCGAACCCGGAACAATCCAAACCGTAACATTTTCTGCTTTGTGCTTGTCTTTAACAAAGTTGGCCACTTCGCGTAAATCTTCAATGCGTGAATTGGTACAGCTGCCGATGAAAACATAGTCAATTGGTTTACCAATTAAAGCAGCGTCATCATCAAAGCCCATATAATCCAAAGCTTTTTTGTACGATACTTTTTCTGTTTCAGGTTGTGCTGCGGTTGCCGGAATATGTTCCTGGATACCCATACCCATACCCGGGTTGGTACCGTAAGTTATCATTGGGGCAATGTCTGCGGCATCGAAAGTTAAAACACTATCAAATTTCGCATCGGCATCGCTGTATAAAGTTTTCCAGTAAGCCAAAGCTTTATCCCACTCTTCGCCGGCAGGGGCAAACTCGCGTCCTTTAATGTAGTCGAAAGTAATCTGATCAGGAGCAATTAACCCGCCACGGGCGCCCATTTCGATGCTCATATTACAGATTGTCATACGGGCTTCCATGCTTAAAGATTCAATGGCCGAACCTGCATATTCAATGAAATAACCTGTACCACCTGCGGCAGAAATCTGCGCAATGATGTATAAAATGATATCTTTTGCGCCTACACCTTTTCCAAGCTCGCCGTTAACTTCAATTTTCATGGTTTTAGGTTTCGATTGCAATAAGCATTGCGTGGCGAAAACCTGTTCTACCTGAGAAGTCCCGATACCGAAAGCGATGGCACCAAAAGCGCCGTGCGTAGAAGTATGGCTATCTCCGCAAACCATGGTTTTACCAGGAAGGGTAATGCCTAACTCCGGACCGATTACGTGAACAATGCCCTGAAACGGATGGCCTAAACCATACAGTTCGACACCAAATTCTGCACAGTTTTTAGTTAGCATATCTACCTGATAGCGCGAAAGTTCTTCTTTGATCGGCAACAGCTGATTTAATGTAGGTACATTATGATCGGCAGTAGCCACAGTTTGTTTCGGACGCAAAACAGGTAGGCCTCTTTTACGCAAACCATCAAAGGCCTGCGGCGAGGTAACCTCGTGTATTAAGTGTGTATCAATATATAAAATATCAGGAAACCCTTCTTCACTCTTTACAACGTGTGCGTCCCAAATTTTTTCTACTAATGTTTTTGACATTTTGTTATGTTTAATTAAACCCTACAGGTTTTAATGCCTGTAAGGTTTGTAATTTATTATGCAGTTTTAATTGCTTTCATTGCAGTCATGGCTTTACGTAAAGTTGCACCAATTTGCTCAACCTGGTGAGAACGGATAGCCTCATTCACATCAATTAATTGTCTGTTATCTACAGCACCGTCTTTACCTTCATTAAAGTTTTTACCTACTAAATCGGTATCAACTTTTTTCATGAAATCACCAAGAAGTGGTTTACAAGCCTGATCGAACAAGTAACAGCCGTATTCAGCCGTATCAGAAATTACACGGTTCATTTCGAATAATTTTTTACGTGCAATGGTATTGGCAATAAGAGGCGTTTCGTGTAACGATTCATAGTAAGCCGATTCTGGTTTAATACCCGCCTGTACCATAGTTTCGAAAGCCAATTCAACACCTGCACGTACAAAGGCAACCATTAGCAGGTAGTTATCGAAATATTCCTGCTCGCCGATTTTAACATCACCAGCTGGTGTTTTTTCGAATGCAGTTTCGCCGGTTTCAGCTCTCCATGCCAATAGATTTTTATCACCATTTGCCCAATCTTCCATCATGATGCGGCTAAATTCGCCACTCATAATATCATCCTGGTGTTTTTGGAATAACGGACGCATGATGTCTTTCAACTCTTCAGAAATTTCAAAAGCTTTGATTTTAGCCACGTTGCTTAATCTATCCATCATGGCAGTAATACCACCTTGTTTTAAGGCTTCGGTAATTACTTCAACGCCATACTGAACCAATTTAGAAGCATAACCTGCATCGATTCCTTTTTCTACCATTTTATCGAATGAAAGGATAGAACCAGTTTGTAATAAACCGCAAAGGATGGTTTGCTCGCCCATTAAATCAGATTTTACCTCGGCTACGAAAGATGATTTCAGTACACCAGCCCTGTGGCCACCAGTACCTACGCAATATGCTTTAGCCTGAGCTAAACCTTTACCTTGAGGATCGTTTTCAGGGTGAACCGCAATTAAGGTAGGTACACCAAAACCTCTTACGTATTCAGCTCTAACTTCACTGCCAGGACATTTAGGCGCCACCATAATTACCGTTAAATCTTTACGGATTTGCATGCCTTCTTCAACGATGTTGAAACCGTGCGAGTATAATAAAGTTGCACCTTCTTTCATTAAAGGCATAATTGCATTTACTACTGCAGTGTGTTGTTTATCTGGGGTAAGGTTAATTACCACATCAGCAGTTGGGATCAATTCTTCGTAAGTACCTACTTTAAAGTTGTTTTCGGTAGCATTTTTCCACGAATCTCTTTTACCTTCAATCGCTTCTTTACGCAATGTATAACTAACATCTAAACCGCTGTCTCTTAAATTTAAACCCTGGTTTAAGCCTTGCGCTCCACAACCTACAACTACCAGTTTTTTGCCTTTTAGTGCGCTTACGCCATCTAAAAATTCAGCACTATCCATGAAGTCGCAAACACCTAATTGGTTTAATTTTTCTCTAAGCGGTAATGTGTTAAAATAATTTGCCATTGTTTTTATTGGTTAATTTCTATTTAATTATCGGGTTTATATTTTCTTTTTTGGTGGATTTCACAGCTGTCGTGATCTACCGTTTTTCCATTTTGTAAGTGTCTTTTCTAGCCTTAAACCTTTTTCTTTAATGCAGCGGCGTAGCCAAAGTGCACATTATCGTGACCGATGGTGGTAATCAGTACCTCTTCAATACTGTTTAACTGTACACCGTAGGTTGCTGTTAAAAAAGGTGTAATGTGTGCAAATGTTCCGTTTGCATAATCAGCTTTAATGCTTTCGATACTGTCTAGCATGAGTGCTTTTAATTCTTCAACTTCTGCTTGTGTAACGGTATAAGTAGGTTTCGTGTCTTTTTTGTAAAACTCGTTGAATTTTACGGCACTTGCATCAGGCCAGATACCGGTACGGAAATAACAAAGGGTTTGCGTGCTCACTACAATGTGGCCAAAATTCCAGATGATATTATTGTTGTAACCATCCGGGATTTTATTCAATTGTTCGATGGTTAAGCCATCAATCAACTTAATAAATGCCATTCTTGAGTTGATAATAAATTCAAATATCTGATCCATTCTGCTACTATTTTTCTGCTTCGGTTAAAGTCTGGTTAAAGGTTATTTTGTTGTAAAACGGATCGTTTACGGTTACCGCCCATGTGCCATAAAATGTTTTTTCCAATCCCGGACGGTTGTATTTATACTTTTTATCAATGATGGTTTTGTGAAATTCTTTCAGTCCGGTACAATCTACAAATACACTTGCACCCGGAGAACAGTCGCCATGATGCTCGCTTAAATGTAATTCGATACCATTGAGCGAAATCTGCATGTAAACCGGGGTATTTTCTTCGAAAGTATGTTCCCAGTCTATTTTAAAGCCCAACCAGTTTACATAAAACTCGATAGCTTTGTCGTAATCGAATATCCTTAAAACGGGTATGGCTTTATTGCATTTCATATTATGTTGTTTAATGGTAAGGGGCGCTAAGTATCATGTTTTTACTTTCCGCATTTTCCCTTTTACTACATCGTAAAAATCTTTTCTCCTTTATCTAAAAACTCATTTTCTACCAGTTCCTCCCCAGGTTCAAAGGCTTCAAATTCTTTCAGCTTTTCGTGGAAACCAGCACTATCTTTGATAATGGCAACTCTTGCCGAACGAACAAACTCAATTAATTCGTAAGGTTCTAAAGCTTTTACCAGTGCATCAGTCTCTTCACGGTGACCAGTTACTGCAAAAACAGTATAATCTTTACGAATCACTACTGCACTTGCACCATATTGTCTTAATAAGCGCTCAACGGTTACTCTTTCTGCAATTTCATCAGTAGAAACTTTGTAAAGTGCCAGTTCCTGCCAGATAATCTCGTCGTTGGTATTAAAATAAACTTTCAATACCTCGATCTGCTTCTCAATCTGACGGGCCAGTTTCCGTACTACTTCATAGCTTTCGTGAATCACGATGTTGAAGCGGTGGATCCCATCAATTTCAGAAGGAGAGGTGTTAAGGCTTTCGATGTTAATTTTCCTTTTCGAGAAAATAATCGCAATCCTGTTTAATAAACCGATGCGGTTTTCGGCATAAACCGTAATGGTATATTCCTGCTTACCTTCTAAATCGGCCTTATCTAATTTATGTTCTATTGTGTTTTCAGTACTCATGATAAATTCTTTTTAACTTTTCGTCATTTCGACCTGGTGGAGAAATCTGTTGTTAAAAAGATCTCTCCGTTTCACTGCGCTTTAGTCTTTAAGTTGTCTACCTTATTTTAACCTGATTTCGCTTACACTCATTCCTTGTGGCACCATCGGAAAAACGTTGTTTTCTCTGCCAACCATAACTTCGAGCAGGTAAGAACCTTCGTGGTTAATCATGGTTTCTAATGCTGCTCTTAAATTTGCACGTTCATCAACTTTAGCAGCCTCGATGTAGTAAGATTTAGCCAGCGCTACAAAATCAGGACTGGTAATGTTTACAAAAGAATAACGCTTATCATGAAATAACTGTTGCCACTGGCGAACCATACCTAAAAACCGGTTATTCAGGATCAGAATTTTAACTGCCGCACCAAATTGCATAATGGTACCCAGTTCCTGTGGTGTCATCTGGAAACCACCATCGCCAATAATCGCAATTACTGTTTTATCAGGTGCACCATATTTAGCGCCGATTGCAGCTGGTAAACCAAAGCCCATTGTACCTAAACCACCAGAGGTGATGTTACTTCTTGTATTGTTAAATTTGGCATAACGGCAGGCAACCATCTGGTGCTGCCCAACATCGGTAACGATAACGGCATCACCACCACAAATTTCGTTGATGTTGCGCAATACCTCGCCCATGGTCATTTCATCACCGGCAGGGTAAAGCTCGGGCGTAATCACCTGATCAATTTCCTGCTGATTGTATTCCCTGAATTTAGCTACCCACGCTTCGTGTTTATTTTCATTAATCAGGTTGGTTAACAGTGGTAAAGTTTCTTTGCAATCGCCCCAAACACCAACTTCTGCTTTAACATTTTTATCAATTTCGGCAGGGTCTATATCCAGATGCACCACTTTAGCCTGTTTCGCATATTTATCTAAACGGCCGGTTACACGGTCGTCAAAACGCATACCGACAGCAATGATTACATCAGCTTCATTAGTCAGAACATTTGGCCCGTAATTACCGTGCATACCCAGCATACCTACGTTTAAAGGGTGTGAAGTTGGAATTGCACCTTCCCCCATGATTGTCCAGGCTGAAGGAATACCACTTTTTTCAATAAAAGCTTTAAATTCTTCTTCTGCTTTACCTAGAATAACACCTTGTCCGAAAAGTACAAATGGCTTTTTAGCAGAGTTAATTAAGGCTGCTGCCTGCTCTATAAATTCTATCCTAACTTTTGGTTTCGGGCGGTAAGAACGGATGTGGTTACATTTTACATATTCAGGAAACTCCTCAATCTGTAATTGTGCATTTTTAGTGATATCAATTAAAACCGGACCTGGTCTGCCACTTTTAGCAATGTAAAAAGCTTTGGCCAATACCTCCTGAATTTCTTTGGCGTCGGTAACCTGATAATTCCATTTGGTAACTGGAGTGGTAATATTGATTACATCAGTTTCCTGGAATGCATCGGTACCCAATAAGTGTGCAAATACTTGTCCTGTGATACAAACCAGGGGAGTGCTGTCGATTTGCGCATCGGCTAAACCGGTAACCAGGTTGGTTGCTCCGGGGCCGCTGGTTGCAAAAACCACGCCCACTTCGCCACTTGCCCTTGCAAAACCCTGAGCGGCATGTATACCACCTTGTTCGTGGCGAACCAATATGTGTTCTAATTTATCGGCATAATCGTAAAGGGCATCGTAAATAGGCATGATTGCGCCGCCCGGATAACCGAAAATAGTGGTTACACCTTCTTCAATTAAGCCATTTAAAAGAACCTGAGAGCCAGTTCCCTTAAATAAGGTCTTTGAGGCTTCTGCTTGTGCCTCTGGTTGTATTGTATCTTGTGCAGTTTCCATAATCTCTATTCTATATCCGTTTACCGGATCGATGAAATATTAGTTTAAGTTTTTTGGTCATGGCTTGTGTTGCCACACGCCAGTATTATTTGTTTTGGTGCAACCGGGTTTATTCGTCAGTTACACATCCTTCAGATGCATCTGAAACTGTTTTAGCATATTTATACAATACACCCTTACTAACTTTTAATGCAGGCTGTACATATTTCTTTCTGCGTTCCGCAATTACATCATCACTCACCTGCAGGCTGATGATATTGTTTACCGCATCGATTAAAATCCGGTCTTCATCTTCAACCAGGCCAATTAAGCCGCCTTTGTAAGATTCGGGAGTGATGTGACCCACCACAAAACCATGAGTGCCACCAGAGAAACGGCCATCGGTAATTAAAGCTACTGATTTACCCAAACCAGCACCAATAATGGCTGAAGTTGGTTTTAACATTTCTGGCATACCAGGTGCACCAACCGGACCTGAATTTTTAATTACGATTACATCACCAGGTTGAACACGGCCACTCGAGATACCAGCAATTAAATCATGCTCACCATCAAATACCCGTGCCGGACCTTCAAACTTTTCGCCTTCTTTTCCGCTGATTTTAGCAACAGAACCTTTTTCGGCCAGGTTACCATAAAGAATCTGCAGGTGACCGGTTGCTTTAATCGGCTCGCTTAATTTTTGAATGATTTTTTGATCATAATCCATAATCGATTTCACATCAGCCAGATTTTCAGCTACTGTTTTACCAGTTACCGTTAAACAATCGCCATGTAATAAGCCTTCATTTAACAAATATTTTAATACTGCCGGAATACCTCCATATTGGTGTAAATCCTGCATCAGGTATTTTCCACTTGGTTTAAAATCAGCAAGTACCGGGGTAACATCACTCATTCTTTGGAAATCATCCTGTGTAATTTCTATACCTATAGCTTTACCCATTGCAATAAAGTGCAATACCGCATTTGTACTTCCACCTAAAATGATAATCGAGCGGATCGCATTTTCAAATGCTTTTCTCGTCATGATATCAGATGGCTTGATATCTTTCTCTAATAAGATTTTGATATACTTTCCTGTATCTAAACATTCTTGTTTTTTCTCTTCGCTTATGGCCGGGTTTGAAGAGGAGTAAGGTAAGCTCATGCCTAAAGCTTCAATTGCAGAGGCCATGGTATTTGCCGTGTACATACCCCCACAAGCACCGGCACCCGGGCAAGTATGTTTAATAATACCCTGATAGTCTTCATCAGAAAGATTACCGCAGATTTTTTGACCTAAAGCTTCAAAGGCCGAAACAATGTTAAGTTCTTCTCCTTTATAATGCCCCGGGGCAATAGTACCACCATAAACCATAATAGCAGGACGGTTGAGACGTGCCATGGCCATAATTGCACCAGGCATATTTTTATCACAACCCGGGATGGCGATTACACCATCGTAGTACTGACCGCCACAAATGGTTTCTATACTATCGGCAATTACATCACGACTAACCAAAGAGTAACGCATACCATCAGTTCCGTTGCTCATGCCATCACTTACACCAATGGTGTTAAAAACCAAGCCCACTAAATCATTTTTCCAGACCCCTGCCTTGACGTCTTTTGCAAGGTCGTTTAAGTGCATGTTGCAGGTGTTCCCATCGTAACCCATGCTGGCAATACCGACCTGTGCTTTAGCCATATCTGCATCGGTTAAACCAATGCCGTAAAGCATAGCTTGTGCTGCCGGTTGTGTTGGATCTTGTGTAAATGTTTTACTGTACTTGTTTAATTCGCTCATTGTTTAAAATGTATATTCTGGTTCTGTTAGTTGTAATATTTTGAGGCAAAAAAAAACCGCCTCGTTTCGGAGGCGGTTTCGATGTTGTATATTTTAATTATACGCAACGATATCCACCTCTCTGCTGAGAAATGACAATAATTAGGTTGCTAATAATGTTTGTGTTTAAATTCATGTCTTCTATGAATCACAAACATACTAACTTATTAAAAAATGCAAAGAACTATTTTGTTTATTTCTCTATTTTTTCGGCTTCGGACTATATAATCACTTCGTAATTCACTTTTTCCAATACCAGGTTTTTATAGGCCCGTTGTATCGTATAACCGATTGATTCGCGCCATAACGGACGATAAACTATGTCATCAATAGAAGCTATTCCCGCAATTTCGGTGGCCGTGCCGCATAAAAAAGCACTGTCTGCATTTTTTAAATCTTCTACAGTGAGTTTCTTTTCGGCACACTCAATATCTAACACGGCACAAAGTTCTTTAACTGTTGCCCTGGTAATGCCGGGTAAAATATTGCCCAATGAAGGGGTGTATAATTTGCCATCTTTCTCCAGAAAAATATTTGCACCTGAAGCTTCTGCAACAAAGCCATTCATATCCAATAGTAAAGCTTCATCATAACCTTTAATGTTGGCTGCAGTTGTCGCTAAAATAGAGTTTACATAGTTGCCGCTTAACTTAGCTTCTATTGGGCTCGATTTCGGATTTGGTCTTTCGTAATCGGAAATGGTTAATTTTAACAGTTTGTTGCCAGAGTAGGCATCCCATTCCCAGGCACAAATCATGATCGAAACACCACTTGGTGCGTTCAGTTTCATGTTCGGGTGGCAAAAAACCAGCGGGCGGATATAGGCATCTTTCAGTTTATTTAACTGAAGTAATTTATAGGTTGCATCAATAAGTTCCTGTTTATCCCAGGGGAAGGGGATATTAGCCAATTGGCAAGAACGCTCTAAGCGCTCAAAGTGGGCAGCAGCCTTGAAAATACGATTGCCATTATGCGTTTTATAAGATCTAATGCCCTCAAAAGCTGCATAACCGTAATGTAGAGACTGACCATAAAGATCAGCACTGCTGTTTACAGCTTTTTCAAACTGTCCATCAAGGTAAATAATCGTATTAGAATTGTAGTATTTCATAATACTCTCTGTTTTGTTATTTAAAAAAAGCGTCCCGTTTGTATCGGGACGCTTCAGGTATATTTAGTTTCTTAATAGCTATTTAAACTGCGCCCGCTTATTACCTAAAATGTTTAGGAGTAGTAGGTTAAGTAAAATGACAGGAAATAACACCACGCTAACAACTGTTGTTGCTAAAGCTTTTGGATTAAAGGTGTGATTTTGAATCGTCATTATTATCTTATTGTTTATAAAACCAATTTAGTTTTTGGTTCATTAATATGCAAGAGAAATCAAAAAAAAGTTAAATCGGAATATAATTCTTATGTTTTATTAAAATTCAAAACATAATTCTTAATTGATGTGTAATTAGTGATTTAATGCCGACAGCTGTAGACCAAATATCAAAACGGTATACGGTCTGTTTGTTATGCTAGCATTGTAAATTTTCTGATTTTCTGCCTAAAATGCCTAAAATGCTGTTGAAACTTTAAAAATTGATGCCAAAAATCACTCAAAAACAGGAGGGCGATTAAGGGAATTTAGGATTTGCATAGTGCATCATTTTCATGCCATAATACCATCTGTCACGGAGGTTTAATAAGTGGCCTTCAAATTCGTAACCAGGCATTAATCGTGAAACAAAATTTTCTTTGCGGAGTAACTTTTCCAGTTTCCTTATGGTGGATGCGCTTAGCCTTTGGTAATAAGGTTCGATAATTTTTTGTTCTTTCAACAATAAATCAGCATCCCATGCTTCGGCTGTTTTTCCGGTCATGGGTTTCGAGGTATAGAGTAACTTCAAATCCTTCCAGATATCATCAAATATAATCTGGCTTCCTTCGGTAACAAATGTACATATTTCGGGATTGGTAATTCCGGAGAGCTTTGCGGGCGAGGTCAAAAGTTTTTCGAGCTTTCTGGTGGTAATTGCAGCAGCATAGCTCCATTTGGTTTCGAAGCCAAGTGAATCTGTTTGGTGCTGAAACCAGTTGTAAAAGGCAGAGCGTTCGGCAATATCTGCGTATTCCTTAAATCCATTAATAAGCCGGATGTTTACTTTATTGGCGTTATTCCATGTAGTGGTATTTTTTAAGCGATCGGATTTGAGCCAGTTGCCGTCTTTACCGTCTGGCGTAGTTTTGGGGAATACTTCCAGGTAAGCTGCTATGGAGCCGAATTCTTTAGCTTCAGCGGCATTTATTGAAAAAAGGAGTACAAATGTGGCCAGTATCTTTTTAACGGGAAGCATATCCATATATCATTAGCTGATAGAAGGTACGATAAAATTGGCGTTTAGGTTGCTCCCTTTTAAAAATAAGCAGGTTACTGTGCTTTAGAAACAAAAAAGCCTTTCCGAAATTTATCGAAAAGGCTTTTTTTATACATGCTGGAAATGATCCGGTTAGGGCCGGGCCAGCACAATGATTTTTAGGCAATACCTTCTGCCAAAACAACAATTTTATTGTGGATGGCTTCAACTACGCCACCTTTAATAAAAAAACGTTGCTCATCGGCTTTGTTTGCTTTTATAATAACTTCTCCATCTTCCAAAGTAGAGATGATAGCGGCGTGGTCTTTTAAAATCTGAAAAGAACCTAAAGTACCCGGCACTGTAACTGCTGTTACTTCACCTTCGAAAACTTTTTTATCTGGAGTTAATATTTCTAAATTCATTCTTTTTAGATTGGAGATTTGAGACATGAGATTTGAAACTAAGTTTCTCTCACATCTCATATCTGATGTCTCACGTCTCTTAGTTCGCTTCTGCTAATAATTTTTTACCTTTTTCGATAGCATCTTCAATACTACCAACCAAGTTAAATGCAGCTTCCGGATATTCATCAACTTCACCATCCATAATCATGTTGAAACCTTTGATGGTATCTTTGATATCAACCAATACACCTTTTAAGCCTGTAAATTGCTCAGCTACGTGGAAAGGTTGAGATAAGAAACGTTGAACACGACGCGCTCTTGATACTACTAATTTATCTTCTTCAGATAATTCGTCCATACCTAAGATCGCGATGATATCCTGTAATTCTTTATAACGTTGTAAAGTTTCTTTAACACGTTGTGCAGTGTTATAGTGCTCATCACCTAAAACAGCTGGAGAAAGGATACGTGAAGTAGAATCCAACGGATCTACTGCAGGGTAAATACCTAACTCGGCAATTTTACGTGAAAGTACTGTAGTTGCATCCAAGTGGGCAAATGTTGTTGCCGGTGCAGGGTCAGTTAAATCATCCGCAGGTACATATACCGCTTGTACTGATGTAATTGAACCGCGTTTAGTTGAAGTAATACGCTCCTGCATTAAACCCATCTCAGTTGCCAATGTTGGTTGGTAACCTACAGCAGATGGCATACGACCTAGAAGGGCCGATACCTCAGAACCTGCCTGGGTGAAACGGAAGATGTTATCAACGAAGAAAAGGATATCTTTTCCAGCGCCTTCACCGTCACCATCACGGAAATATTCTGCAACGGTTAATCCTGATAAGGCCACACGTGCACGTGCACCAGGAGGCTCGTTCATTTGACCAAAAACCAGTGTTGCTTTAGATTCTTTTAATTTTTCAGTATCAACTGCGTTCAGATCCCAGCCACCTTTTTCCATTGAGTGTAAGAAATCATCACCATAGTTAATTACACCTGACTCGATAAACTCACGAAGTAAATCGTTACCTTCACGGGTACGCTCACCAACACCTGCGAATACTGATAAACCAGCATAAGCTTTAGCGATGTTGTTTACCAACTCCATGA
>Ga0308157_10002581_pt1 | contig 29034 bp, 17 predicted proteins | sample PhyBR1_FD_201035 | JGI IMG/M metagenome (GOLD analysis project Ga0308157, IMG submission 201035) | Phyllosphere microbial communities from UC Gill Tract Community Farm, Albany, California, United States - DLSLB.R1 | ecosystem: Host-associated > Plants > Phyllosphere > Unclassified | place: USA...
GCGCGGCCGCGCTCGTGACCGCGTGGCATGTGTTCGCCTCGTTCCTCTGGATCGCCCCGTGGGCACCGATCCGCGAGCTCGTCGGACAGCAGACGCTCTCGAGCTACATGATCCCGATGTTCGGGCAGTCGTGGAGCGTCTTCGCTCCCGAGCCGGTGAACGGCGACTACCGCTTCGAGGTGCGGGCGATCGTCGACGGCGAAGAGACCGAATGGGTCTCGGCGAGCGACGTCGAGCTCTCAATGATCCGCTACAACCTCTTCACACCGCGCGCCGGCATCGTCGCGATGGATGTGTCGAGCCAGTTCAAGGGCGCCTGGGGTGACCTGACCGACGAACAGCAAGAAGTGTCGGAACTCAACTACTTCAAGGCCGACTGGGAAGCGCGCATGGCCGAGGCGATGAAGGAGTACGACGACACGACCGATGTCGCCTCCTACATCGAGCAGGAGCACCGCGCCACGGCCTACGCCACACAGGTGGCACTCGCCATGTGGGGCGACGACGTCGAGCGCGTGCAGTTCAGCGCCACGCGGCAGAACGTGATCCCGTTCAACGACCGTCACGATCCCGACGCCGAACGACCAGGCATCCAGTACTCGCCCACCGGATGGCGGGGGCTCGTGGTCAACGACGGACAATCGCAGGAGGCGTTCACCGACGTCTTCCGCGCACAGCACGAACGGATGAGCGAGTGACGGGCAGTACGACAGGCGGATCCGCCGCGGTGATCCAGCGGATCGGCAAGGGCGTCTCGCGCGCGCCGCGCGCTATCGGCCGTCTCGTCGCCCTGCTCCTTCGAACTCTGTGGCGCATCGCGCGCGACACGTGGCTGTGGTGCGAAGCATGGCTGCTCGACAACAAGGCGTCGCTCTACGGCATCGCGGTCACGCGCATCCTCATCGGCCTCACCGGCATCGGGCTGCTGCTGACGAACTTCTCCACGCGCCTGTACACGTTCGGATCCGGCTCGGCCTGGAACGGCGAAGGCGCCGACCCGGTCAGCGACTTTCCGAAGATCTGGATCTTCAGCTGGTTCCACCGCGTCGCCTATGACGACGTGCTGTTCACCGCCCTCTACCTGGTGCTGTTCGCGCTCGCCGTGCTCTTCACGATCGGGTGGCGCTTCAAGATCGTGCTGCCCGTCTACTTGATCCTCTGGGTCAGCTTCATCGAGATGAGCGACGCGGTCGGCGACCAGGGCGACAACATGTACCGCATCGTGCTGCTGCTTCTGCTGTTCGCGGATCCGGCGGCGCGCTGGTCGCTCGACGCGCGGCGCCGGGCGAAGAACGACTTCCGCACGATCCTGCCGCGCGAGGTGAGCAACCTCCTGCACAACCTCGCGCTCGTGGCGCTGACCGCACAGGTCATCTTCGTGTACGTCTCGGGCGGCCTGTACAAGGCGGGCGGCGACCCCTGGTCGGGCGGCTACGCGGTGTACAACCCGCTCATGACCGAGCGATTCGGCACCTGGCCGGTGCTGAGCGAGTTCTTCACGGCGTGGGGGCCGGCCGTCACAATGATCAGCTGGGGGTCGATCGTCCTGCAGATCGCCTTCCCCTTCATGCTGCTCACCCGTCCCACGCGCATCATCGCGCTGTGCGGCATCATGTCGTTCCACATCGGCATCGGCGTGCTCATGGGACTGCCCTGGTTCTCGCTCGCCATGATCGGCATCGACTTCATCTTCATCCGCGACCGCACATGGAAGCGGATGGCCGAGCTCGCGCGCGGCGCGTTCCGCGACGGCGAATCGGACTGGGCCGACCAAACGGAGCGCGCCGAGGCGTGATCCCGGTTGTTGCGGGGGAACAAACGAATCCCCCGCACGATGAGGATCCGCATAGATTCTCAGGTGACAGATCTCACCCCGATGAGAGGAAGCACCGTGGCCGACATCGCCGTTCGCCCTGCCGCACCCGCCCCGAAGGATCCGACCGCGCCCGTGTCGATCGACATCGACGCCCTCACCCCGCACCTGCTCGGTACGTGGAAGGACATCCGTCTCGAGGCGCGCGAGATGATCAAGGATGAGGCGTTCTGGCAGATTCCCGGGCAGCATTACCACGAGCACCGCGAGCGCGTCTTCGCGCAGACGCAGATGCTCGCCGACCGGGGCGCCGGGGCGCGCGGGTTCCCCGCAGAGTACGGCGGGCGCGACACCCAGGGTGGCAACCTCGCCGGCTTCGAAGAGCTGGTGCTCGCCGACCCCAGCCTGCAGATCAAATCGGGCGTGCAATGGGGGCTGTTCTCATCAGCGATCTACCAGCTCGGAACGAAGAAGCACTGGGACAACTGGCTCGCTGATGCCGCCTCGCTGAAGCTCCCCGGTGCGTTCGCGATGACCGAGATCGGACACGGATCCGATGTGCAGTCGATCGCGACGACGGCGACCTACGACCCCGAGACCGAGGAATTCGTCATCGTCACCCCGTTCCGGGGGGCATACAAGGACTACCTCGGCAACGCGGCCGTGCACGGCCGCGCGGCGACCGTGTTCGCGCAGCTCATCACCGGGGGCGTCAACTACGGCGTGCACTGCTTCTTCGTGCCGATCCGCGATGACAACGGTGAGAACCTGCCCGGCATCACGAGCGAAGACGACGGGCCGAAGGGCGGTCTGAACGGCATCGACAACGGCCGCCTCGCCTTCGACCACGTGCGCGTGCCCCGCGAGAATCTGCTGAACCGCTACGGCGATGTCGCTGCCGACGGCACGTACTCGAGTCCCATCTCGAGCCCCGGCCGCCGCTTCTTCACGATGCTCGGCGCGCTCGTGCAGGGCCGCGTCTCGCTCGACGGCGCGGCGACCTGGGCCGCCGCGCTCTCACTCAAGATCGCCGTCACATACGGCAACCAGCGCCGCCAGTTCGACGACGGCACCGGAAGCGAGACTGTGCTGCTCGACTACGGCAAGCACCGCCGTCGCCTGCTCCCGCGGCTCGCGACCGCGTACGCGCAGACCTTCAGCCATGACGAGCTGCTGCAGAAGTTCGACGGCGTCTTCAGCGGTGCCGAAGACACCGACGAGAACCGGCAGGATCTCGAGACCCTCGCCGCGGCGCTCAAGCCGCTGTCGACGTGGAACGCGCTCGACACGATCCAGGAGGCGCGCGAGGCGTGCGGCGGCCAGGGCTATCTCGCCGAGAACCGCCTGGTCGGACTGCACCAGGATCTCGATGTGTACGCCACGTTCGAGGGCGACAACAACGTGCTGCTGCAGCTGGTCGGCAAGCGCCTGCTGGGTGACTTCGCGGCGCAGTTCAAGGGCAAGGATGCCGGTGCCCTCGCCGCGTACGCCGCCAAGCAGGGTGCGTCGCGGTTGTTCCACGGCGCCGGCCTGCGCCGCCTGGGGCAGACGGTCGTCGACTTCGGATCCACGGCCCGCTCGGTCGAGCTCGGCCTGCGCGCCGAGGACCAGCACGAACTGCTCACCGATCGGGTGCAGCAGATGATCGCCGATGTGGGCGCCCGTCTGAACGCGGCGCGCAAGCTCCCCGCGGCCGAGGCCCAAGCAGTGTTCAACGAGAATCAGGTCGAGCTGCTCGAGACGTCGCGCGCGCACGGCGAGCTGCTGCAGTGGGAGGCATTCACCGATGCGCTGGGCCGCATCGAGCACGAGGGCACCCGCACGGTGCTCACCTGGCTGCGCGACCTCTTCGGCCTGCAGCTGATCGAGAAGCACCTCGCGTGGCACATCATGAACGGCCGCCTCTCGACGCAGCGCGCCGCGTCGGTGACGCGCTACATCGATCGCCTCTGCACGCGGCTGCGCCCGCACGCGCAGGATCTCGTCGACGCCTTCGGCTTCGCCCCGGAGCACGTGCGCGCGCCGATCGCCTCGGGTGCGGAGAACGAGCGTCAGGACGAAGCGCGCGCCCACTACGTCGACCTCCGCGCGCGGGGCGAGGAACCCACTCCGGAGAAGCGAGCGACCGCGAAGTAGGCCCGGCCTCCTTGATCGTCTGCTGAGTGCGGGCGCGAGCGTGCCCTCGCGCCCGCACTCACTGCGTCGCAAAACGGGGAGGCCGGCTTCATTCGTTCACGGCGTGTCGTCGCGGTTAGAGTAGGAAGGCTGGGTAGGCGCGCCCTCCCGACTTCTTGACTGACCGTATCCGCTTGGGGGAGCAGACGATGAGCGCAGCGAACTGGTTTCGCGGGCGTCGTGGTGCCCTGACCGGAACATCGATCGTCGCGGCCGGTGCCATCGCTCTGACCGGCTTCGCCGTGGCGTACGACGGCAACCCCACTGCCGAGGTCGAGCTCGACGCGGGGAGCGTGTGGGTCACGAAGACCTCGAGCGAGGTGCTCGGCCACCTCAACTCTTCGTCGGCGCTGCTCGACGGTCAGCTGCGCGGAGTCACGAGCGACCGCATCGATGTGATGCAGGAGCGCGACGGCGCCGTGATCTTCGACAGCGGCGACAGCACGCTCGCGCGCATCGACGGCGCCGGCATGGTGCTCGGCGACCGCGTGCAGCTCCCCGCCGGAGCACGCGTGCAGCGCGGCGCCGACACCGTGGCGATCCTCGTGCCGAACGAGGGCAGCCTGTATCTGTCGGGCATCGACGAGATCGGCTCGTTCGATCCGGCCGAAGCCGAGCCGGCGGTCGAACTCGGCGCTGACGCCGTGATGACCGTCGGCCTCGACGGCACCGTGCACACGTTCGAGCCCGGCGAACAGGTGCTGACCACCATCGAGATGGGCGCCGACGGATCCGTTGCGGGCGAACCGGTCGAGCAGACGCTCGAGGGCGTCTCCGGATCGAGCGCAGAGATCACCTCGGTCGGGTCCGTGCCCGTCGTGCTCGACAAGGCCGAGGGCATCGTCGCGACGCCCGACGGCCTCGCGACGTCGATCGGATCCGCGGACGACGCGCGCCTCGCCGCCGACGCTCCGCGGGGCGAGGTCGTGCGCGTGGCCACGTCGACGTCGCTGGTCGATGTGCCGCTCGACGGATCCGAGGCGACGCTCACCGCAAACGGCGGCTCGGCAGGAACGCCGCTCGAGCCCGTCGTCGCGGGTGAATGCGCGTACGGCGCGTGGCAGGGATCCCAGCAGATCGTGCGCGACTGCGCCGAGTCGTCCCGTGACGTCGTGCAGACGATCGAGGGCGCCTCGAGCGACGGGCTCGTCTTCCGCACCAACGGCACCCAGGTCGTGCTGAACGATGCGTCGGGCGGATCGTCGTGGCTCGCATCGGAAGACATGCAGCTCGTCAACAACTGGGACGACCTCACCCCGCCGAAGGGCGACGGGCAGGAATCCGACGAGGTCGAGGAGAACCAAGAGGCGGAGGTCCAGCCTCCGGAGCGCACCGACGAGAACCGAGAGCCGGTCGCCGACGACGACACCTATGGCGTGCGGCCCGGTCGCTCGGCGGTGCTGCCGGTGCTCGACAACGACTCCGATCCCGACGGCGACGTGCTCACGATCACGGTCGACGATCAGCCGAACCTGGGCAGCGTGCAGACGATCCAAGACGGGCAGGCGCTGCAGATCACGCTGCCCGACGACGCCAGCGGGTCCGACTCGTTCCGCTACACCGTCGACGACGGCCGCGGCGGATCCGATTCCGCGACCGTCTCGCTGAGCGTGCACGCGACCGAGGAGAACCTCGCGCCCGAGCAGAAGGAGCTGCGGCCGACGGTCGCGGTCGAATCGGGCGGTTCCGTGACCTACAACGTGCTCCCCGACTGGATCGACCCCGACGGCGACGACATCTACCTGTCGAACGTGACGCCGGCCGAGGGCGACGAGGTCGACTTCACCGCCGACGGGCAGATCACCTATCGCGCCCTGTCGGCCTACCAGGGCCCGCTCGAGATCGACGTCACGGTGTCCGACGGCGCCGACGCCGCGACCGCGCAGCTGAGCCTCGACGTGCGCCCGGTCGGCACCGTGCAGCCCGTCACCAACGCCGACCACGTGCAGCTGTTCGCGGGCGAGACCGCCACGGTCGAGCCGCTCGTCAACGACATCAACGCCGCGAGCGAAGAGCTCACGCTCTCTCAGGTGACGCCGCCCGCCGCCGTCGAGGTGACCGCCGAGGCACAGGGCGGAACGCTGCACGTCACGGGCGACACCCCGGGCGTGTACTACGTCGACTACACGGCTTCGGCGGGCGCCCTCTCGGCGCCGGGCGTCGTGCGGGTCGACGTGCTCGAAGACGAGAAGAAGGATGCGCCGCCGGTCGCCGTGCGCGACACCGCCTACCTCCCGAGCGGCGGCGAAGTGCTCATCGACGCGCTGCAGAACGACTACGACCCGTCGGCCGGCGTGCTCGTCGTGCAGTCGGTCGAGGCGCCCGCCGGATCGGGCGTCTCGGCGGCCGTGCTCGGTCACTCGACGATCCAGCTGACCGATCGGGCGATGCTCGCGGATCAGGTCGTCGTCACGTACCGCATCAGCAACGGCGCGAGATCGGCCACGGGAGAGATCATCGTGATCCCCGTTCCCGCGACCGACCAGATCCGCCCGCCGATCGCCGCGGATGACACGGCGACGGTGCGCGCGGGCGACATCGTCACGATTCCCGTGACCGACAACGACTCGCACCCGAACGGTGACTCGTTCGAGGTGATGCCCGACTTCGTCGAGCAGCCGGATGCGTCGGTCGGCGACATCTTCGTGTCGCAGGACACGGTGCGCTTCCGCGCCGCGGCCGATGCCGAAGGCCAGGTCGAAGCCGTGTACAGCATCATCGACAGCAAGGGCCAGCGCGACTCCGCGACGGTGACGATCAACATCTCGCCGTGGAACGAGGAGAGCAACTCCGCGCCGATCCCCGAGGCGGTCACGGGCCGGGCCATCGCGGGCAGCAGCAGCCGCATCGAGATCCCGCTCGACCGCATCGATCCCGACGGCGACTCCGTCGACCTGATCGGCATCTCATCGGCGCCGTCGAAGGGCAAGATCACGTCGACAGGCCCTGATCACCTCACCTACGAGGCGGATCGCGGTGCATCGGGCGTCGACTCGTTCAGCTATCGCGTCGTCGACACCTTCGGCGCGGAAGCGATCGGCACGGTGCGCGTCGGCATCGCACCGAGCCCGGGCACGAATCAGGCGCCCAACGCGATGAGCGACACCGTGGCGGTGCGACCCGGGCGCACCGTGTCGATCCCCGTGCTCGCGAACGACTCCGACCCGGAGGGCGACAAGATCGGCCTCGTCCCGGATTCCGCGGTCGCGCTGTCAGACGAGTCGTTCGCGGTCAAGACGACGAACGACCGAGTGCTGCTGACCGCCTCCGACACCGAGGGCGAGAGCCAGCTGCAGTACGAGATCGAAGACGCCGTCGGCAACAGGGCGAAGGGCGTCGTGCACGTCACCGTCGCCCACGACGTGCCCCTCGAGCCGCCGATCGCGCGCGACGACCGCGTGCTGATCGACGACGTGACGGGTGAGTTCACCGCCGACATCGACCTGCTCGCCAACGACGAGGATCCCGACGGCACGGCCGACGACCTCGAGGTGGCGATCGACGGCGTCGAGATGCTGCCGTCGGAGGGCACCGGAGTCGTGCGCGTCGCGGTGGAGGATCGACGGCGTGCGATCCCCTACACCGTGACCGACGCCGACGGCGGCGTCGCGACGGCGTTCCTCGTCGTGCCGGCGAAGAACGATCTGCGCCCCGTGCTCGTGGCGGGCTCGGGCATCGTGATCCAGAGCGACACGCTCGTCGAGATCCCGCTCGCCGACGTCGTGCAGGTGGCCGAAGGGCGCTCGCCGCGGGTCACGTCCGCAGACTCCGTCTCGGTCAAGCACGGCAACGGCGATGCGCTGGTGAAGGATCCGCAGACGCTGCAGTACCGCTCCGAGTACCGGTACGAGGGCTCCGACGACATCACCTTCGAGGTGACCGACGGCGACGGGCCCGACGACCCGAACGGGCGCGTGTCCGTGCTCACCATCCCCATCACCGTGACCGAGCCGCGCAACGAACCTCCCGAGTTCACGAACACGTCGACCACGGTCGGCGCGGGCGACGGCCCCGTTTCGATCGACCTGTTGCAGCGCACCTACGACATCGACGGCGACGAGCTCGAGTTCTCGATCGAGGATCCGGGTGCGGTTCCCGAGGGCGTGTCCGTGCAGCTCGAGGGCGCGACGCTCACGATCGAGGCGTCGCCGGAGGCGCGGGGGCGCGATACGACCATCGGAGTCCTCATCGACGACGGCGAGGCCGACCCCGTGCGCGGCGAGGTCGGTGTCAACGTGTCGGCATCGGCGCGGCCGCTGCCGTCGGCCAACGACGACGACCTCGGCGAGGTGCATCAGGGCGAGCCGATGCAGGTCGACGTGCTCTCGAACGACACCAACCCGTTCGAAGACGAGGGGCCGCTCACGATCGTCGACGCCGAGATCGAGGCGGGCGACGCCGACATCGAGATCGCGGGCGATCAGCTGATCCTCACGCCGGCCGAAGACTTCCACGGCTACGTCACGGCGCGCTACACGATCGGCGATATCACCGAAGACGAAGACCGCTACGTGCAGGCGCTCGTCACGGCGACGGTGCTCGGCGTGCCGGAGCAGCCGGGCACGCCGCAGGCGAGCGAGATCGGCAACCGCACGGCGACGCTCACCTGGACCGCGCCGTCGAACAACGGCGCCGAGATCACCGAGTACGTCGTCGCCGACTACCTCGGCAGCGGCTACACCAAGACGTGCGACGAGACCGTGTGCACGCTCGACGGCCTCGTGAACGACCGTGAGTACCAGTTCCAGGTGACGGCCGTGAACGAGGTCGGCGAGTCGCCGGTGTCCGAGCTGAGTCGGGTCGTGCGTCCCGACGTGAAGCCTGAGGCGCCCGGTGCGCCGCAGTTCACCCTCGAGGCCGGAAACCGCGACTCGAAGCTCGGCATCTCCTGGAACACGCCGGCGAGCGAGGGGTCGCCCGTCACGGGCTACCTCGTGCGCGTCGACGACGGATCCGGGGTGAAGCTGCACCGCTTCGAGGGATCGACGATCACGTCGCGCGTCTTCGAGGGGCTCACGAACGGCCACAAGTATCGCTTCCAGGTCGCCGCGATGAACCGCGCCGACATCCAGAGCGTCGACGGATGGTCGTGGAGCCCCTGGTCGGCGTTCGAGAAGCCGGCGACGGTTCCCGACGCCCCGAGCGCGCCCACCGTCGAGCGCACCGACCAGCCGTACGGCGAGAACGAGTTCCGCCTCTCCTGGAAGGCCGGCGAGTCTTCGGGCGGCGATCCCGTCTCGTCGTGGCGCGTCGACATCCTGCACGGCGACGAGGTCTACGACAGCCGCACGATCGCGAACTCCGGCACGGCGACCACCGTCGTGCTGCCCAACAGCCAGAATGGCTACACGTTCCGCGTGGCCGCCGTGAACCGCGAGGGCACGGGCGAATGGGGAGCCAAGAGCAAGGCGATCCGCTCCGCTTCGCGCCCCGGTGCCGTCGGCCCCGTGAAGGTCGCCGAGCGCGACGGCGCGATCGACGTGTCCTGGAGTGCCGCGGACCCGAACGGCGCCCGCAAGGAAGAGATCTCGTACCAGTACAAGCTCACGGGCGAGAACGGCGGCTGGAAGACGATGCCGAAGGCAAGCGCTTCGGACGGCCGCCTGCGCGCAGAGGTGCCGGCGACCAACGGCGTCTCGTCGACCGTGGTCGTGCGCGCGGTCGCGGTGATCGACGACGTCGGCACGCTCGCCGGCGAAGACGCCAAGTCCGACAAGGCGGCGCGGCCCTACGGCAAGCTCTCCGCCCCGAACGTGTCGGTGAACCCCGCGACGGTGCAGTCGAATCGCGTGATCATCGACGTGTCGACGCGCGGCAACGGCCGTGAGATCGACAAGATCGTCGTGCGCACCTCGGGCCGCACGCAGTCGACGATCGAGCGGCGCTTCGACGGGCCCGAGGCGATGTCGGTCGACTTCCGCGCGACGTTCGACGAGGGCATGACCCCCGGCACGAAGCAGAAGGTCGACGTGATCGTCGTGGACACGGCCGGGCAGCGGGCAGAGGAGACGATCACGGTGAGCGTTCCGGCGCCCGACCTCTCGCTCGAGCTCACCGATCTCGACCCCGAGACCGACGACGGCAATAAATTCACGCTGACCTACGAGCACCTGCCGCCGCTCTACTCCGACGAGTACTGGTTCACCTGCGAGCGGAAGCACCCCTGGGGCTGGCGCGACGTCGGCTTCCAGAAGCTCGAGCAGCGCGACGAGGCCGCGGCCGGCACGCTGAAGGTGACGTGCATCCCGAGCGACGCGAAGCCGGGCGAATACCGCGTGAAGTTCCAGGAGACGTCGCTCGTGCCCGAGCAGTACACGACGACGAACTCCGTCACGGTGAAGGAGACCCCGACACCGTCCGACCATCGGAAAGCGAGACTCCCATGACGATGACGCCCCAGCAGGCGGGTTGGTTCCAGGGCACGTTCACCAAGCTCGTCGACAACGTCGACCGGGCGCTGATGGGCAAGCGCGACGTCGTGAGCCTGGTGACGGCCGCGATGCTGGCCGAGGGCCACGTGCTGCTCGAAGATGCGCCGGGAACCGGGAAGACGAGCCTCGCGAAGTCGATGGCCGCGACCGTGCAGGGCACGTCGACGCGCATTCAGTTCACGCCGGATCTGCTGCCGAGCGACGTGACGGGTGTGACGATCTACGATCAGCAGAACCACACCTTCTCGTTCCACAAGGGGCCGGTGTTCACGTCGATCCTGCTCGCCGACGAGATCAACCGCGCCTCGCCGAAGACGCAGTCGGCGCTGCTCGAAGTGATGGAGGAGGGGCGCGTCACGATCGACGGCGAGACCCACGACGTGGGCCGGCCGTTCCTGGTCGTCGCGACGCAGAACCCGATCGAGACGGCGGGCACCTACCGGCTGCCCGAGGCGCAGCTCGACCGCTTCCTCATCAAAGCGACGATCGGGTACCCGTCGATCGACGTGACCGAGCGCATCCTCGCGGGCGCCGCCGAGCGCAACCCGTCCAGCCGGCTGCAGGCCCTCATCACGACCGATGCGATCGCCGATATGGCCGACCTCGGCCAGACGGTGCACGTCGACGCCGCGGTGCTGCGCTACGTCGCCGAACTCGCCGACGCCACGCGTCAGGACCAGGACACGCGCCTCGGCGTCTCGGTGCGCGGTGCGCTCGCGATGATCCGCCTCGCGAAGGTGTGGGCGGCGGCGCAGGGGCGCCACTACGTGATCCCCGATGACGTGAAGGTGCTCGCGCAGCCGACCTGGGCGCACCGTCTCGTCATGGATCCCGAGGCCGAGTTCGCAGGAGTGACGCAGGCGAGCGTCATCCAGCGCGTGCTGGGCGAGATTCCCGCGCCGCAGACGCGCGCGCAGCAGACCACCACTGACTGACGATGACGACGCCCGTGCAGCCGCTCGACGCCGTGCCAGAGGGCATGGCGCCGTCCGGCGAGCCCGCGGATCCGTCGACGCCGGAGTTCCGCGCGCCGGAGGCCGAGCGGGCCACGTGGGGCCAGGTCGCCGCGTTCGTCGCGCGGCGCGCCGGGGCGGGCTTCCTGCGGGGGATCAGCGTCATCCGCACGATCGGATGGGTCGCGATCGGCGCCGCCGTGTGCTGCTGGATCGCGGGGCCGATGAACGGCTGGCGCGAGCTGACGACCGCCGCGATCGCGCTGACGATCGTCATCGCACTGTGCGCGCTGTTCCTGATCGGCCGCACGGCCTACGAGGTCTCGCTCGACCTCAGCCGCAGTCGGGTCGTCGTCGGCGAGCACGCCGAGGGCGGATTGATCCTCAAGAACCCCACCGAGCGAGCGATCCCCTCCTCGCGCGTGGTGCTGCCGGTCGGCCAGGGCCGCGGCGTCTTCGCCGTGCGGCGCCTCGCCACCGACGAGAGCGTGACCGAGCTGTTCCAGATTCCGACGCACGCGCGCGGCGTGCTGCCGGTCGGCCCGGTCAGCGTGCTGCGCGGCGATCCGCTGGGCCTCTTCGAGCGCGTCGAGCACCGCGCGGATCCGACCGATCTGTATGTGCATCCGCGCACCGTCGCATTCTCCAGCGACACGCTCGGCTTCGTGCGCGACCTCGAGGGACTGCCGACGAGCGACCTCGCGCGCGACGACATCGCGTTCCACGCGCTGACCGAGTACCAGCCGGGTGACGACCTGCGCCACGTGCACTGGCGGTCGACGGCCCGCACCGGTGTGACGATGATGCGCACCTACGAACAGACCAGGCGATCGCACTTCGTGATCGCGATCTCGCGCGCCCGCCACGAGTACCGCTCCGACGAGGAGTTCGAGCTCGCTGTGTCGATCGCGGCATCGATCGGACGGCGCGGCATGCACGACGCCTTCGACGTCGATCTGCGCACGCAGTCGCGCGCCCTGCGCGGCGACTCCGAGCGGCACATGCTCGACTCGCTCGCAGACCTCGACCTCGACCGCACGCGTCAGGGCATCGACGAGCTCGGGGCGTTCGTCGGAGCCGACATCCCCGCCGCGAGCTTCGTCGTGCTCGTGACCGGGCGCGGCGCGTCTGCGACCGAGCTCCGCGCGGCCGTCTCGCGCATTCCGTCCGGCGCGCGCACGCTCGTGTGCATCGCCGACGAAGGGGCGGATCCGTCGTTGCGCCGCATCGCGGATGCGCCCGTCGCGTCGATCGGATCCCTCGACATGCTGCCGCGCGCGATCGTGAGGGCGCTCGGATGAAGCTCACTGCCCGCCGATGGATCGCCGACCTCTCGAGCCTCGTGCTGCTGGGGAGCGTGCCGATCTTCGTGTTCTGGCCGCTCTTCGACGGCGCACAGCTCTTTCTCGGCGCCTACGGCGGGCTGGTGATCGGGCTCGCGCTCGCCGCAGCCGGGGCACGCTGGCGCCTGCCGATCCTCGTGCTCGCGCCCCTGACGATCGCCGCCTACTTCGTGTTCGGCGGTGCGCTGGCGCTGCCGGCGACGACGATCGGCGGGGTGATCCCGTCGCTCGAGACGCTGCGGCAGCTCGCCGTCGGTGCGGTGACGATGTGGAAGGCGTTCCTGACATCCGCTGCGCCCCTGGCGGCGGACGACGGTCACCTGCTCGTACCGTTCACGGCGCTGCTCGTATCGTCGGTCGTCGCGGGGAGCTTGGCGCTCCGCCTGCGCACGGCGGCGTGGGCGATGATCCCCAGCGCTGCCGTGACCGTGTTCGCGATCGTGTTCGGGGCTCCGGACCCGCCCATCTGGCTGCCCTACGCGCTCGGCGCCGTGTTCATCGTCGTCGCCGTCGCGTGGCTCGCCGTGCGCGAGGCGTGGTCGCCGCGGTTCGCGGCCGTCACGGTCGCCGGATACGCGGGAGAGGGGGCATCGGGCGGCACGGGCATGCGCCTCGTCGCCGGCGCGGTGATCCTCGTGGTCGCCGCCGGTGCGGGCGTCGCGTCGCTCGCGCTCGCGCCGCAGAACGAGGTGCGCGATGTGGCGCGCGACACGATCGTGCCGCCGTTCCAGCTGCACGACTACGTGAGCCCCCTGCAGTCGTGGCGCTCGATCGTGCGCGACCATCCGACAGCAGACGAGCCGCTGTTCTCCGTCTCGGGCCTGCCCGAGGGCGCGCGCATGCGCCTCGCCGTGCTCGACAGTTACGACGGGCTCGTGTACACGGTTTCCGACTCGGGCGAGGGACGCTCGAGCGATTTCGCGCCGCTGCGCAGCAACATGGCGAACGACGTCGACGGCACTCGTGTCGAGCTCGCGATCGACGTGCAGCAGTACGCCGGGCCCTGGCTCCCCGATGCCGGCGTCGTCGACGGTGTGGAGTTCGACGGCTCCGGGGAGCGGGTGAAAGACCTGCGTCGCGGGACGTTCTTCAACCCCGAGACGGGCACAGGACTCGTCACCGACGGGCTGCGCGAGGGCGACTCTTACACCGTGACGGCGGTCATTCCCGACGAGCCGTCGGCCGACGACATCGGCGATGCGCCGTTCGCGAAGCCGCAGCTGCCGCGCATGTCGCAGGTTCCGGAAGACGCGGCGTCTGTCGCGGCCGAGATCGTCGACGAGGCCGACAGCGCGGTCGACGGCGCGCTCTCGCCGTATGCGCGCGCTGCCGCTCTGGAGGAGTGGCTGCGCAACAGCTCGTTCAGCCACGGTCTGGCGAAGGAAGACACGGGTCGCGCTGAGGACGACCCGCAGTCGCGCGCCGGGCACGGCGCTCAGCGCATCGGGCAGCTGCTGAGATCGGATCCGCGCGTCGGCGACGATGAGCAGTACGCGGTCGCGATGGCCCTCATGGCGCGCGAGCTCGGCATCCCGGCCCGTGTCGTGATGGGGTTCCACGCCGACGAGGGCGACCCCGACGTCGACCCGTTCGTCGCCTCCGGCGCCACCGTGCACGCATGGGTCGAGGTCGCGTTCGAGGGCTTCGGCTGGGTGAGCTTCGACCCCACGCCGCCCGAAGACAACGTGCCCGAGGAGATCACCGAGAGTCCGCGCCAGGAGCCGCGCCCGCAGGTGCTGCAGCCCCCGCCTCCGCCGCAGCAGCCGGCCGATGAGCCGCCGCTCGTACCGAACGAGCGCGACGACGAGAAAGACGACGAACCGCTCCTGTCGCCGTTCGCCTGGCAGGTCATCGCGATCGCGGGCTTCAGCCTGCTCGGCATCGCCGTGATCCTGTCGCCGTTCCTGATCATCGCGGGCATCAGGCTGTCGAAGCGGCGCCGGCGCCTGCGGCTCAGCGACCCCAGCGATCGGATCGCCGGGGGCTGGAACGAGCTCGTCGACCGCGCCACCGACCTCGGGGCCTACCGCGGCGGGCCCTTGCCCGACGGCGCGACCCGTCACGAAGAGGCCACCGTCGTCGCGTCGACCTTCCACGAGCCGCGCGTGGCGACGCTCGCGGCCGAGGCCGATTCGCGTGTGTTCGCACCCATCGATCCGACGGGCGAAGACGTCTCGGCATATTGGCGTGACGTCGATGAGGTGGTCGGATCGATGAAGCAGAAGTCCACGTCATGGACGAGATTCCGCGCGCGACTGAGCGTGCGCGCGATCACGAAGAACTCACGCCTGCGTCGCGGTATGCAGGGCCTTCGTGAGAAAGTCTCAAGAGCACGAGAAACCGCCTGGGAGAGAGAAGACTGACATGAGCATGTCGACAGGACAGTCGGGGTATGCGAGTCAGACGTATGGCGCGCCCGCTCAGCCGATGACGCCGGCGGAGCAGCCTGCGCAGAGTCCGCATGCGGCTCCGGAGATCGCGGCGCCGAGCATCGGTCGTCGCGTCGGAGCGTATGCGATCGACGCCGCCATCCTCGGGGTCATCGGCGTCGTTGCCCTGGTGATCGTCGTGCTGGTCGTGCAGGGCGAACTCGTCGCCGCCCTCACCGAGCCGCGGCCGATCGCGCTGTGGACGATTCCGGTCCTCATGATTCCGGGCGTGGTGGGCCTGGCGATCGCTCTCGCGTACAGCGCCATGCAGGGTGCCGGCGGATCCGTCGGGCAGCGCGCCGTCGGGATCCGTCTCGTTCACGCCGACACCGGCGCACCGCTCGGGTTCTGGCGAGCGGTCTGGCGCAACATCGTGTGGGGCGCCGCCTGCGCGATCATCGTCGGGTACTTCACTCCGCTGTTCGGCGCTGCGCCGCAGCGTCGAGGATGGCACGACCTCGCCTCGGGCGCCGTCATGACCGAGCGCGGAGCGGCCGGCGCCGCTCCAACCGCGGCCCCCGCCGTGGAGGCGGCCGATCGGCCGGGGAAGTCCGAGCCGCCGCACGATCACCGTGCGGCGCCGGACGTGCCCGCGGATGCTTTCGCGTCGCCGGTCGCCGCGGCACCGGCCGATCCGTTCGCGTCGCCGCAGCACCCCGCGCCCATCGACCCGTTCGCCGTGCCCGCACCGCCGGTGCCCCCGATGCCCGCCGCACCTGCCGTGCCGACGCCTCCCGCGGCTCCTGCGCCCGAACGCGCGTCCGCGTCCGATCACGGAGATCCCATCGCGTTCGTGCCGGGCGTGACCGGCGAGCGCGACGAGCAGCCGCAGGTCGATCAGGCGGAGCCGGTCGTTCCTCCCGTGCCGCGCGTCGAGGCGCCGCCCGCGGGCCCGGCCGAACCGGCACCCGTGCTGCCCGCTCCTCCCGTTCCGGAGCCGAGCTCCGCGCCCGCCGCGCCGCAGCCCTTCCCGGACGCCCCGAGCGCGCCGGCGCCCGCACCTGTGTCCGACGTGCCGCCCGCACCTGCGGCGCCCGCGGCTGACGTCGCGCCCGCGACCTCGGCTCCCGCTCCGGCCCCTGCGGCTCCTGCTCCGGCTCCTGCGCCCGCGGCTCCTGCGCCCGCGGCTCCCGAGTTCCCCGACGACACGATCGTGCTCAACCATGCTCCCGCGCCGACCGAGGTGCCGGCCGTCGTGCTCCTGTGGGATGACGGCACGCGCACCGCGGTGACCTCGCGCACCGTCTTCGGGCGCAATCCCGTCGCGACGAGCGGCGCTGACACGGTGGCGGTCGCCGACGAGACGCTGTCGCTGTCGAAGACGCACTTCGAGATCGCGATCGACGAAGAAGCCGCCTCGATCGTCGACCTCCATTCGACCAACGGCGTCGTGATCGTGCGCGGCGGCACCTCGACGACGCTCGTGCCCGACCGCGCGGCGCCCCTCGTCGCGGGCGACCAGGTGACGATCGGCGAGCGCACCGTATCGATCGAGCGAGCAGGAGAGCGCTGACATGACGGGAGCGATCACGACGGCGAGCGGCGTCGCGACAGACGTCGGGCGGCGCCGCACGGTGAACGAAGACGCGGCGCTGGCGTCGTGGCCGTGCTTCCTCGTCGCCGACGGCATGGGCGGCCACGACGCGGGCGACGTCGCAGCCGCGACCGCGCTGTCGGCGTTCCAGCGCTTCTCATCGCACCGGTGGGTGACCGTCGACGACGCGAAGGGGGCGGTCGACGCGGCCCGATCGTGCATCGAGACGTTCTCCCGTGCCCAGCAGGCGGGTGCCGGCACGACGCTGTCGGGCGTCATCGCGACCGAGGTCGACGGGGCCGGGTACTGGCTGGCCCTCAACGTGGGCGATTCCCGCACGTACCGCGCTCAGGGAGGCACGCTCACGCAGCTGACGGTCGATCACTCCCTCGTGCAGGAGCTCATCGAGGCCGGCGCACTGAGCTCGGAGGACGCGCGCGGCGATCAGCGCCGGAACGTCGTCACGCGCGCGCTCGGGGCGGGCAACTCCGGCGACGCTGACGTGTGGATGCTGCCCGCCGCGGCGGGAGACCGCATCCTCGTGTGCACCGACGGCCTCACCGACGAGGTCGAGCCCGAGCGGATCGCGGAGATCCTCGGGGAAGAGCACGACCCGCGCCGAGCGGCCGCCGTCCTCGTGCGCGAGGCCGTGCTGCGCGGCGGGCGCGACAACATCACGGCCGTCGTCGTCGACGCCCTCGACGTCGACACGGCCGATCGCGGCGACGACGTCGAGGGCGTCACGGTCGAGCGCGTCGCGGGGCGGGCGTCATGATCACGCTCGTCGCCGCCGGTGCGCGCACCGCGCTCATCCCTGCGGCGGTCGACGCGGCAGCCGTGCACACGGCTCTCGCCGAGTCGGCCGATGCCGCGCGAGGGCTCCTCGGGGGAGCGGACTGGTTCGTGATCGTCGACGGCGAGCTCGTGCTGCGCCACGGCGAGGTTCCGGTGACGATCGTCGACGGCCTCACCGTCGGCGACACACTGTTCGACATCGGTGCGGACGAGTCGGTGCCCGCCCCGAACGCCGACCGCCGCGCTCGGCAGGAGACCGGCGATCACGACGGCGCGACGATCTCGCTCGCTGAGCTGCGCGCCCGGCGTGCCCGGGAGAGCGCCGAACGCGCGGGAGATCACGACGGCGACACGGTTCCGACGGGGCGCGCCACCGCGGCTCCGGTACCGCGGATCCGTCTGTCGACGGGCGAGGTCATCGACATCGATCGCACGATCATCATCGGTCGCAGCCCGCGCGCTGCGCGCGTCTCGCTCAACGAGGCCCCTCGGCTCGTCACGGTGCCGAGCCCGCAGCTCGACATCTCGCGCAGCCATCTCGAGGTGCGCGGTGAGTCGGGCGCCGTCACGGTGGTCGACCTGCGCACGACGAACGGCACGACGCTGCAGCGAGCAGGCGCTGATCCCGTGCGGCTGCGCAGCAACGAACCCACCGTCGTCGTCTCCGGCGACGTGCTCGACCTCGGCGACGGCATCACCGCCACGTTCGAGGATCTGTGATGGCGCGGCGCGCACCGAGCGAACCGCCGGAGATCCCTGGATTCACCTTCCTGCAGCTTCTCGGATCCGGCGGGTTCGCCGATGTGTTCCTGTACGAGCAGAAGCTGCCGCGGCGCCGGGTCGCGATCAAGGTTCTGCTGCCCGACCGCATCCACGCCTCGGCGGCGCAGTTCACCGCAGAGGCGAACGTGATGGCGATGCTCTCCACCCACCCGGCGATCGTCGCCGTGTACCAGGCGGGCGTCGCCGATGACGGGCGTCCGTACCTCGTGATGGAGTACTGCCCGCGCCCCAACCTGCAGGTGCGCTACCGCCGCGAGAGGTTCACGGTCGAAGAGGCGCTGCACACGGGGATCCCGGTAGCGGCCGCCGTCGAGACCGCCCACCGCGCAGATGTGCTGCACCGCGACATCAAGCCGGCCAACATTCTCGTCACCGAGTACAACCGTCCCGCGCTCACCGACTTCGGCATCGCGTCGTCGTCGATCGACGTGAGCGAGTCGCAGGGCGTCTCGGTGCCGTGGTCGCCGCCCGAGGCGTTCCGCGAGCCGCCGCGCAGCGACCAGCGCAGCGACGTGTATCAGCTCGGCGCGACGGTGTACACGCTGCTCGCGGGGCGCTCGCCGTTCGAGATCCCCGGTGGCGAGAACGGCACGAACAGCCTGATCGATCGCATCGATTCGCTCCCGCTGCCCCCGCTCGGCCGTCGCGATGTGCCGAGAACCCTCGAATACGTGCTCGAGCGCGCGATGTCGAAGAACCCCGCCGACCGCTTCCCGACGGCACTCGCCTTCGCGCGGGCGCTGCAGAAGGTGCAGGCGGAGCTCGGCCATCAGGTCACACAGATCGACATCCTCGACGACAGCGACGACGACGAGGCGGCGATGGACGACCTCGACAGCGGCACGACGCGCATCCGTCGTCTGCACGGAGATACAACCGTGGCGCCCGCGGGGCCCACGGTTCCCGCACCGTCGATGCTCGCCGAGCCGTTCGAGCTGCCCAAGAGCGATGCCGCCGTCGACCACGGCGCCTTCGCCCCACGCACCGACACAGGAACGGACTCGTTCGCCCCGCCCTCCGGCTTCCTCGATGACGAAACCGTCGCCGACACGGCGCCGCGGCCGGTCGAGAGCGCCGACGACACGGTGATGCGGGTCGACGCGGCGCCCGCCCCCGGCGTGCCCTCGCCCGATGAGACCGTCGCGCACGGGACGGCGGGCCCCGTCGATGACGAGACCGCGCTGCGCGAATCGGTGACGGCCGGCGACGCCGAGGAGGAGACCGCGCTGCGCGAACGCGCCGCCGCCGGCTCCATCGCCGACGAGACGACCGTGCGAGAGAACGCGGCTGCGGATCCCGTGCACGACGAGACGATGGTGCACGGCCGCCGCGACGCCGCACCCGTCGATTACCGGTTCGACTCGCGCGTCGAGATCCGCCGCGGCACCGTGCCGAAGAGCGACACATCGACGTTCCGCGTTGCAAGCCGGCGCCTGGAGCCCGATTCTGAACCGCTCGCGATCACGCGCACGTCGATGGCCGTGATCGAACAGGAGCGGCGCTCGCGTCGGCGCTTGGTGCTCGGCTGGATCATCGCGGGCATCGCCGTGCTCGCGGGACTCATCGCCGTGGCCGTCTATCTCGTGACCACACAGCAGCAGGAGCCCGAGCCCGGAGAGCGATCGAACCGCAGCGTGTCCGCGGTGACGGGCCTGTCGGGATCCACGACGGCTGAGGAAGCGACGTTCCGCTGGGAGAATCCGGATCCGGAGGCTGGGGACGTCTACCGGTGGGGCGTCTACGCCGACGACCGCGTCACGTCGCTCGAGAGCTCCACCGCAGATCCAACCGTCACATTCGAGAAGCAGGACGGCGAGCAGACCTGCATCGAGGTGCTGATCGAGCGCACCGACGGCGCACGTTCCGCCACAGAAGTGGCCTGCGTCGACAATTGATCAGTCGGCGGCGAGCTCGTGCCCCAGCACCTTGATGATGATGCCCCTGCGCCCGAGCTCGGCGATCGTCGAGACCTCTTCGGCCGCGTCGCGGCCGAAGAGGTGAGCGCTCGTGACCACGACCACGTCGCCCCGGTTGAGACGCCCGAACAGACGGTTCAGGCGCTCCTCCCACGACTCGGCGACGTTCGGGGCCGGGTGCCGGAAGCCGGCGATCGGCACGCCGAAGGCGGAGAGCTGGCGGCGCTGTTCGACGATCGAGGGCATGCCCTCGCGCGCGACCACGATGCCCACGAGCCGGGAGTTCACGGGGCGCGCCCGCCAGATCTCGTCCTTGGTCGTGACCTCTTCGATGTGCTCGCTCACGCGCCCCATCCTAGCCGGGCACGCCGCGAAGCCTCAGATCAGCGAGAGCTCGCGCAGCTTGCTCTCGACGTCGCTGTTGGCGGGCTCCACGTGGTGGCTGCCGTCGGGGTAGAGCACGACGGGAATGTTCGTGCGGCCCGAGATGTCCTTCGCCACATCGGCGGCGGAAGGGTCCTGTTCGAGGTCGACGTAGGTGTATGCGATGCCGAGGCCGTCGAGCTGTGCCTTGGTGCGACGGCAGTCGCCGCACCACTCGGCGCCGAACATGGTGATCGTGTCGTTCGCAGGAGTCGTCATGCTTCCAGGATAGTTCGGCGGTCAGGGGAGCGGGCCGCGTTGTGGAACGATGGAACGACGTGCGCGTCGAAGAAAAGAGGGGGATCGGTGTGGGCGTGACCATCGTGATCCCGACCTTCAACGAGGCGGCGAACGTTGCCGAACTCGTACGGCGAGTGTCTGCCGCTGTGCGCGGAACCGACGCCGAGATCCTCTTCGTCGACGACTCGACTGATGGCACCGACGAGGAAGTGCGCCGCGTCGCGCTGACGGCCGACCTGCCGGTGCGCGTCATCCACCGCGAAGTGCCCATGCACGGGCTCGGGGGAGCGGTCGTCACCGGCTTCCGCGCCGCCGCGCATACGACGTGCGTGGTGATGGACGGCGATCTGCAGCATCCCCCGGAGAAGATCCCTGAACTCGTCGAACGCGTGCGTCGGGGCGACGTCGACCTCGTCGCCGCGTCACGTTATGTCGGCGACGGCAGCGCCTCAGGGCTGGCCGATTGGGGTCGGCACCTCGTCTCGCGCACATCGACCGCCGTCACGCGGGCGATGTTCCCCGCGAAGCTGCGCCGCGTGACCGATCCGATGACGGGCTTCTTCGCGATCGAGACATCGGCGATCGATCTCGCAGCGCTCCAGCCGCGCGGATTCAAGATCCTGCTCGAGATCATCGTGCGCACGCCCGTGCGCGTCGGCGAGATCCCGTTCGATTTCGCGGATCGCTTCGCCGGCGAGTCGAAGGCCTCCCTCACGCAGGGCGTCCGCTTCTTCCACCAGCTCACGCTGCTGCGCTTCGGAAAGATGAGCGCGTTCGCGTTCATCGGTGCGCTGGGAGCCGTCGCGAACGTCGCGATCGTGTGGGCGCTGACCGAGTGGGGCGTCGGCTACCTGTGGGCCGCCGTCATCGCCGCAGAGGCGACGATCATCGGCAACTTCCTGCTGCTCGAGCGGTTCGTCTTCCGTGACATGAAGGGTGCAGCACGCGGCTTCTGGCACCGGTTCACGTCGTCGTTCGTCTTCAACAACGTCGAGTCAGCGGTGCGCATCCCCGTGATGAGCCTGATGGTCACGGGGTGGGCGATGCCGAGCCCGATCGCGACGGCGATCACGCTCGCGGTGGCGTTCGTGATCCGCTTCACGTTCCACTCGCTGGTGGTCTACCGCCCGCGCGCCTGAGTCGGCCGCATCGTCGTGACCACGACGCCGACGAGCACGATCGCCATCGAGATGTAGGTCGTCGTGTTGACCTCGGCCTCTGCGGAGTGGAACGTCAGGTCGATCGCGAGAGATCCGACGAGGTTTCCGAAGAGCGACATCAGGCTGAGCAGCAGCACGCCGAGGTGCGCGACCGTCACCGTCGTCACGCCGATGAAGGCGACGCCGAGCACACCTCCGAACAGCACCCAGGCCTCGGCGGGAAGCGCGGGCAGGGCCGCGATACGGGTGCCGGTGATCAGCATGATCGTCGATGCGATCGCGAGGGCGACGCCGCCGACGACGAAGTTCGTCGTGGTCGCCGCGATCGCCGAGCGCGTGTGCTGCTTGAGGCGACCGTTCGTCGCCTGTTGGAACGCGGTCGCAACGCCGGCGACGAGCGGCAGGATCGGCGCCCAGGGAGGTACTCCCTGCGCGATGACGCCGATCGCCGAGAGCGAGACGCCGAACAGCACGACGACGGATCCGATGATGCGCGGCGCGGTCAGGTGCTTGCGCCCGCCGGGCGGCAGATCGGTGTTGTCGACGATGAGCGCGCCGACGAGCTGACCCGAGACGAACGCCATGGTGAAGACCGCCACCCCCATGAGCGGCACCGTGAGCGCTTGCGAGATCACGATCGCAGCGCCGCCGAGCCCGCCGAGGAACATCCACCACGGCATCTCCCGCGAGATGAGTGCGCGCACTGCCCGGGCGAAGCCGCGCCGGCCGGCCGGCGCGACGAGCGTCACGACGATGAGCAGCAGCAGGCCGACGAGGAACGACACCGTCGCGGCGAAGACGCCGCTGCCGAGGATCTCTCCGAGGGTGCCGTTCGCGGTGCTCTGCACCGCCATGCCGATTCCCGCGGCGATGGTCGCCGCCGCGCTGACGACGACGGGCAGGCCGATGCGGGGGTGGTTCGACACGAAGGTCCTTTCGAGGGCAGAGCTTCTCTCCATCATCGACCCCAGACGTCGGACCTCATTCAGCTGACTCCAGGCAAGTGCATGTCGATCGCTAAGCTGGACAAGCGGATGCAGACATGCGTAACGTCGGCGAGTTGGCAAACAGACAGAGGAGACGAACACGTGACTTCACCGGAAGAACCGCGCGACGCCGGGTCGGGCCCCGATGACACCGGCAATCCGGTCGAGGGCGTGACTCCTGACGCACTGTACGAGAGCTTCGATGCGGTGAATCCGCCCACGCTGCAGAACCCGCTGAGCGGTCTGGAGTTCGAGCTCGACCCGGCGATGTCGAGCGTTCCGACCTCGGTGTTCCCGGCAGAGAAGGACGACGACGACCAGATCACCGAGAAGCTGCGCCGCCAGGGCGTGAAGATCGGCAGGGGACTCATCGCCCCCCGCGTGTTCTGGCCGGCGTTCGGCATCATCCTCGCCGTCGCGGTGCTGTCGCTCGTGTTTCCCGACGCAATGGGCACGGCGTTCAATGCGGCGAACGATTGGATCTCCGACACACTCGGCTGGTACTACATGCTGCTCATCGGCGTGTTCGTCATCTTCGTGATCGTGCTCGCGTTCTCGAAGCTCGGCAGCATCAAACTCGGACGCGCGGACGATAAGCCCGAGTTCGGCATCTTCGCGTGGTTCTCGATGCTGTTCTCGGCGGGCATGGGCATCGGCCTCGTGTTCTACGGCGTCGGTGAGCCGCTCACCTACGCGACGATCGGCGGCAACCCCAGCTGGGACGGCACCGACTCCGAGCTGCGCGGGCTTGCGATGGCGCAGACCTTCGTGCACTGGGGGCTGCACCCATGGGCCGTCTACGCCGTGATCGGCCTCGCGCTCGCGTACGCCGTGCACCGTCGGGGACGGCCCGTGTCGATCCGATGGGCCCTCGAACCGATCTTCGGCGACAAGGTCAAGGGCTGGGTCGGTGACGTCATCGATATCGTCGCGATCTTCGGCACCATCTTCGGCGTCGCGACGTCGCTCGGCCTCGGCGTTCTGCAGATCTCCTCGGGAATGGAAGCGATCGGCGTCATCGAGACCTCCGACACCTGGTTGCTCGTCGTACTCATCATCGTGATCACCTTCCTCGCCACCATGTCAGTCGTCTCCGGCGTGGGTGCCGGCATCAAATGGCTCTCGAACATCAACCTGTCGCTCGCGGGGCTGCTGATGATCTCGGTGCTGATCCTCGGGCCCACGCTGTTCCTGCTGCGCAACTTCGTCGAGTCGCTCGGCGTGTACCTCGCCAACGTGATGCACATCACGCTCGATGTCGGCGCATACGCGGGGCCCGCGACCCACGAGTGGCTCAGCGGATGGACGCTGTTCTACTGGGGCTGGTGGATCGCGTGGGCGCCGTTCGTCGGCGTGTTCATCGCGCGCATCTCCCGCGGCCGCACGGTGCGCCAGTTCATCGCGGGCGTTCTGCTGGTGCCGACGATCGTCGGCTTCCTGTGGTTCTCCGTCCTCGGCGGCGCGGGTCTGTACCGCCAGTTCTTCGGGGAGGGCGACCTCGTGCAGAACGGTGAGGTGTCGGCCGAGGGTTCGCTGTTCCAGGTGCTCGGCGGGCTGCCGCTCGGCTCGATCCTGTCGGTCGTGGCGATCATCGTCGTGGCGATCTTCTTCATCACCTCGTCCGACTCGGCATCGCTCGTGGTCGACATGCTCGCCTCCGGCGGACACCCTAACCCGCCGACGTGGTCGCGCGTGCTGTGGGCGGCGCTCGAGGGCGTACTCGCCCTCGCACTGCTGGTCGCCGGCGGGCAGGACGCACTGAGTGCGCTGCAGGCCGGGTCTCTGATCACGGCGCTGCCGTTCAGCGTCGTCATGATCCTGATGGGCATCGCCCTCATCAAGGCGCTGCAATACGAGCTGAAGACGGTCGAGCATCGCGAGAGCCTCGAACGTCTCGGACGCGTGACCGAGTACATCGCCGGCGAGATGTCGAGCAATCTCTCCGACAGCAGCGAGCTGCAGGAATACGTCGACGACCGCATCGACTATCGACTGTCGCGCTCGAGCTCCCGCGGCTTCGGGCGGCCGTCGGCGCCTCGTAAGTGACCCCGGCGAGCGCCCGGCCTTCGGGCCGGGGCGCTCGCCGCGTCGCGACGCACGCGCGCGGGCGCGGATCCTGCGAGAATAGGCAGGCGGGCCGATGCCCGCCTATGTCCCGAACCCAAGGAGCACAGCGTGCAGTACATCTCGACCCGCGGCGGAATGGAACCGACGGCGTTCTGCGAGACGCTCCTCGAGGGCCTCGCTCCCGACGGCGGCCTCGCGGTGCCGGCGGAGCTGCCGCACGTTGAGTCCGCTGTGCTCGAAGCATGGCGCTCGCTCGACTACGCCGACCTCGCGACCGAGGTGATCGGCCTGTTCGCGACCGATATCCCTCGCGACGACCTCGAGCGCATGACGCACGCGGCATACGGTCCGCAGAACTTTCCCGACGGTCTCGTGCCGTTGCGCGACATCGACGGGGGCATCACGCTCGTCGGGCTGAGCGAGGGGCCGACGCTCGCATTCAAAGACATGGCGATGCAGTTCCTCGGCCAGGTTATGGAGTACGCGCTCGCCCGTCGCGGCACCACGCTGAACATCGTGGGCGCGACGTCGGGCGACACCGGATCCGCCGCAGAGCACGCGTTCCGCGGCAAGGATCGCATCAACGTGTTCATGCTCTCGCCGCAGGGGCGTATGAGTGCGTTCCAGCGCGCGCAGATGTATTCGCTCGTCGACGAGAACATCCACAACGTCGCGATCGAGGGCGTGTTCGACGATGCGCAGAACCTCGTGAAGGCGCTGTCGGGCGACCTCGACTTCAAGAGCGCTCACAACCTCGGCGCCGTCAATTCGATCAACCTGGCGCGCATCACCTCGCAGGTCGTGTACTACTTCTGGGCGTGGCTGCGGGCGACCGATGCATCGGGCGCGCAGGAGGTCTCGGTCACGGTGCCGTCGGGAAACTTCGGCAACATCCTTGCGGGGTACTTCGCGAAGAGCATGGGCGTGCCGATCCGGCGCCTCGTGCTCGCGGCGAACGAGAACAACGTGCTCGACGAGTTCTTCCGCACCGGGGTGTACCGCCCGCGCGTCGCAGCCGAGACGTTGGCGACGTCGAGTCCGTCGATGGACATCTCGAAGGCGTCGAACCTCGAGAGGTTCCTCTTCGATCTGCTCGACCGCGACCCCGAGCGCATGAATGCGGCCTGGCGCGAGCTCGACGAGACGGGCGCCGTCGATCTGACGGCAGAGCTGTCGCGGCTGTCGGAGGAATTCGGATTCGGCAGCGGCACGTCGACGCACGCCGACCGGATCTCGACGATCCGCAGCGTGTACGAGGCGACGGGAGAGATCGTCGACCCGCACACCGCCGACGGAGTGAAGGTCGCACGCGACTATGTCGAAGAGGGCGTGCCGATGCTCGTCATGGAGACGGCGAAGCCGGCGAAGTTCCAGGAGACGATCACCGAGGCCATCGGCGTCGAGATCGCGCTGTCCGACGAGCTGCAGCAGATGCTCGCCGCGCCGCAGCACGTCGTCGAGATGGCGAACGACGAGCAGGCTCTGCGCGACTACGTGTCGGCGCACGCCGTGCGCTGATACGGCCGACATCACACCCAGGCCGCGCGACGTAACCTGGAACCGTGCTCGCCAAGATCCTGCTCTTCTACACGTTCACGCCGATCGCCGACCCTGACGCCGTGCGTCTGTGGCAGCGCGACCTCTGCGAGCTGCTCGGGCTGCGCGGGCGCATCCTCATCTCCTCTCAGGGCATCAACGGCACGGTGGGCGGCGAGATGGCCGCACTGAAGACGTACGTGCGCAAGACGAAGCAGTACGACGGTTTCCGCGACATCGACTTCAAGTGGTCGACGGGATCCGGTGTGGACGACGCCGGTGCGAGCCTCGACTTCCCGCGCCTGTCGGTGAAGGTGCGCGACGAGATCGTGTCGTTCGGGGCAGCCGAGGAGCTCGTCGTCGATGAGGCGGGCGTCGTCGGCGGCGGCACCCGTCTGAAGCCGGGCGAGCTGCACGCGCTCGTCGCCGAGCGCGATGATGTGGTCTTCTTCGACGGGCGCAATGCGTTCGAGGCTGCGGTCGGGAAGTTCAAGAACGCGGTCGTGCCGAACACGGGCACGACGCGCGATTTCGTCGCGGAGCTCGATTCCGGTCGATACGACCACCTGAAGGACAGGCCGGTCGTCACGTACTGCACGGGCGGCATCCGATGCGAGGTGCTGTCGAGCCTCATGACCTCGCGCGGCTTCGGCGAGGTCTACCAGCTCGACGGCGGCATCGTGCGGTACGGAGAGACCTTCGGCAACGCGGGGCTGTGGGAGGGATCCCTGTACGTGTTCGACGGGCGCGAGACCGTGACGTTCGGCGACGATGCCGACGTGATCGGCCGCTGCAGCGGCTGCGCTGCCCCGACGGACCGTCTCGTGAACTGCGCCGACGAGTCGTGCACGTCGCGCACCGTGCTGTGCGAGCTGTGCGGCGACAGGGCCATCTGCCGCTCGCACGCGGCATCGGGAGTGCGCGGCCGCTGACACCAGTGCGCGGATCGTGATCGTTCCGTGACGAACAGCACGCCGAGGGAGCTTGCATTCCGGGCGTGGGAGCGGTTGCATGGGTACGTGAGGGCGCGCGGCACGGCTGCCGCGCGAGGACTGATCAACGTCAGAGAGGACGTCGAAGACATGACGACATTGAGGATGCGACGAGCGGGAGCCGGAATCGCTGGCGCGCTGGTGATGGGACTCGCTCTCACCGGCTGCGCGGGCGATGACCTGGGCGGCGGCTCGTCGGGCGGCGGGGGAGACGGCGGCGACGCCGACTGCGCCGACTTCGAGCAGTACGGCACGTTCGAGGGCGACACCGTCGCGATCTCCTCGACGATCGAGGGCGTCGAGGGCGAGCAGCTCGCGGAGTCGTGGGCCGACTTCACGAACTGCACGGGCATCAACATCGAGCACAACGGCACGAACGAGTTCGAGTCGCAGATCTTCGTGCAGGTCGAGGGCGGCAACGCACCCGATCTCGCCATCTTCCCGCAGCCCGGGCTGCTGGCTCGCATGGCCGAGGGCGGTCACCTCGCCGCGGCGACGGGCGATGCGCTCGAAGCCGCCGAGGCGAACTACTCCGAAGACTGGCTGAGCTACGGCAACGTCGATGGAACCCAGTACGGCGTTCCGATTCAGGGATCCGCGAAGTCGTTCGTCTGGTACTCGCCGAGCGTGTTCGAAGAGAACGGCTACGAGGTTCCCACCACGTGGGACGAGATGATGGAGCTCACCGATCAGATCTCCGCCGACCACGGCAGCGATTCGGTCAAGCCCTGGTGCTACGGCATCGAGTCGGGCGGCGCCACCGGGTGGCCGGCCACCGACTTCATGGAGGACGCGGTGCTCCGCGAAGCGGGCCCCGAGGTCTACGACCAGTGGGTGAACCACGAGATCCCGTTCAACGACCCGCAGATCGTCGCGTCGCTCGAGCGGGTCGGTGACATCGTGCAGAACGAGGACTACGTCAACGGCGGTATCGGCGATGCGCGCTCGGCGGCCACGACGCCGTGGGCGGATGCCGGATTCCAGGTGCTCGAGAACAACTGCTTCCTGTTCCGTGCGGCGAGCTTCTGGGAGGCGCAGCTGCCCGAGGGCACCGAGGTCGGGCCCGACGGCGATATCTTCGCCTTCTACCTGCCGGCTGACACCGCCGACGAGAAGCCGCTGCTGATCGCGGGCGACTACATGGCCGCGTTCAACGACGATGAGGCGACGCAGGCCACCCTGGCGTACTTCGCCTCGCCCGAGTGGGCGAACACCCGCATGAGCATCGGCGGCATGGTCAGCCCGAACAGCGGGGCCGATCCGGCCAACGCGTCCAGCGACGTGCTGCGCCTGACGATTGACCTCATGCAGGACGAGGATGCGCTGGTGCGATTCGACGGATCCGACATGATGCCGTCCGAGGTCGGCGCCGGCAGCTTCTGGTCGGCATTGACCAACTGGACCGACGGGCAGGCCGACGCCGAGGAGGCGCTCACCTCCGTCGAGAACAGCTGGCCG